>Ga0194125_10000144_pt1 | contig 105429 bp, 87 predicted proteins | sample TA2KigC250mmetaG_FD_148626 | JGI IMG/M metagenome (GOLD analysis project Ga0194125, IMG submission 148626) | Freshwater microbial communities from Lake Tanganyika, Tanzania - TA2015034 Kigoma Deep Cast 250m | ecosystem: Environmental > Aquatic > Freshwater > Lake | place: Tanzania: Lake...
GGTTCTCTGGGTGAACCCCTATCATCACGCCCGCCGCTTCAGCTACTGGGACGACCTCTCTGATGAAATAGGTGAAATTATCCCAGATTTCCTCTTCGGTGTATTGGCGTCCGTGTGATAAAGGCAGACTATAAGTCTTGCCAACCCAATATCCGTGTTGGGCTTTAGCTAAGTCGAATCCTCTGCCCATTGCTCCGCCGCGGGTTTTCTCCGCCTCGGTGCTCCAGATACCATTGCCCATGTGGGCATAAGTTGTATACGGGATACCTGCCTTGCCAAGAGCTCGGAGATATCTTTTGTATTCTTCGAGCTTCTCATCCCGGCCGGGCGAATTCAGAACAAGCGCGTCCTGATTGTGTACGTCTACGTTGCCAAATCCATATATCTTGATTCCGGCATTTTCAAATAGCTCGCGCCGGCTGGCAAAGTAGTCGTAATTAGCGTGTTTGCTGTCCGTCCATAGAACTGCGTATTCTATCCCCATCTGCCTGACGAATTCCAAATCGTTTTCATTAGGTTCAGGGGACATCTGCGCGGTGATTTTTATTCCTGGCTCTATTTTTGGGAGCATTTCTGCATCCTCCATTTTATGTTAGTATAATGCAATAATTTCGGTTTTTTCGGTAATTTTACCAAGTTTTATCAACTCTTTTTCAGCATCGAAGTCAAGCCACCTTTTCCCATTTACCATCACTTCTCTCATCGGCTTCTCTTTAGGGTGACGGAAGCGAACGTTTACCGCCTCTGGAGCATTCCGAGCAGGCGGTTCTAAAATCATCGTTATTTTACCGTTCCCAACCTCAGAATGAATCTCATATCCCATATCTCCTAAGTACGTTGCGGCGCGTTCAATCTTTATCGATTTACCATCTTCGAACCATTCGCGCGGCGTAGCCATTGCAAGATTAAGTTCATTGCCGGATTCGGATATCAACATCAGCCGCAACCAGAACGTTGATTGGGCTTCGTCAGAGGGTTTGAACCAGACGCCGTTATGGTCTGCTAATGTCGGCAATGCGTGTTCAACTAACGCACAGATATCGGGATAAAACGCAGACACAAAGGCGTTGAAGTAACCTCTGAGAAAATGCTTTGGTTCGTCGCGCCACAGATATGGAATCGTATGGCAAAGCAGATTGGACTGCATAGAAAATCCACCGAGGCTAAACCAATCCCGTTCAAAATCATCTACGCTATAGCCGTATCTATCGGATATGTACAGGTTATCTTCGTAATCCTTGAGAATCCAGGTTGATTCTTCTGACCAGGGTTCAAGCATTTCTGACCTAATCAGATGTATTGCGCCTTCGAGCGTTTCTCGCAACCAGCCGAACCCTCGCCCGCGCTGATATAGCCTTGGCGGAAAATGCGGCGCATAAGTGCCATCGCGAAGTTTTACCACCGGCGAAAGCGTCATTGCTTCTCTGAAGCCAGCCCTTACGTCTTTGCCGTATGCTTCCGCTTCCCTGAGCAATCTTTCGCCTTCAGGATGACCGATATCGAGCAAAGCTTTGGCAGCGTTTTTAAATCCCCAGTAAGTCGGCGCATTTGTAGCAAGCCAGAAGCCGAAATCTTTCACGTCTTCTAATGAGCCAGCGGGAAGAAAGCCGTATTCAATAACCTTCTTTCCTGTTGAATCGAATTTCTTGGTAGATTGGCATTCCTTGATAATCCAATCGCACGCCTTGACGATGCTCGGTGCGACGCAGTTTAGCCATTCCTTATCTCGATGATACCAATAGTGTTCTCCCAACGCCCACAGAACCCAGCCGTGGTTTTTATTGTAACCGCCGCATTCGTAACCACCTGCGCCATAGTATTGTCCTTCTATGGTAGAATAAGTGCCCGGTACACCTACCGTGCCTTGATAGTGAATCAACATCTCCAGACGTTCTTGCGCTTCTTTTTTGTAACCCCGTCTATCAAAGTCGCTGATGCACATACACGATTCATCTGGGAACACGCCATAAGGAAAAGTACCAACGCGGGAGGCGTATCTATCCGAACCAACCTCTCTGTCATCGGTGATGAGCATGTGCGTAAGGTGCGCGCGATAGAAATTATTTAACGTCTCATTGGGAGTAATTATCTGAGTACCAGTTGATATTCTGTCTTCCCAAAACTTTTTTACTTTGGAAAGTTCAGTTTCGTAATCGGTATTTTTCGTTAGTTCAAATTCTTTTTCTTCAGTGAGCGTAATGAATGGTATCTTAAAGTATATGCTGTGAAATTCGTTTTTCGTTAGATTGATTTCGTAGGACAAGTTACCATCAGCAGATTTCAGCAAGCCTTTGTCCATGATATCCACGAAATATCTCATCATTTTTGGCTCGTAAAGGAAATTTTTATCTTCCTCAGTGCTTCTTTTGATGGCGAATACAAATCCATCTCTGGCTTCCAATTTTTCCTCAACATCGTGCTTCGACTTCAGACTTAGATTTACAGTTCGCAAGTCATCACCTGTATTGGTCAAAGTCACCTTTACCAGCAGAATAGTCGGGTCATCGCCCTGCATTCTCTCTCCACTCAAGATATCTGCGCCCAACAGGGTAACAAAAGCGGATTGCTCATAAACGATACTGTCAGCTTCCCATTTACTGTGAATTATCGGTAAATAACCTTTTTCGATATATCTCGAAGTCGGTTCAACAGCGGGGAAACCGAATCTGTATCGAATCTCACGTCCCTCCCAAAGGAGTCTATCGGTATCTTTCCCTTTAACACGCGGAATCCAGTTTTTCGGGCAGAACACATCTCCGTTTTGGTCAACTCCAAATTTCTGTCTGCCGCCATCACATCCTAAAGGCATGAATCCCCGGCTTTTCTTCTTTGGCATATCATTCCAGGCTTTTTCAAAAGTTTGTTCCGGCAATGCTTTTATCCTATCATACAGGGTAGGCTGATGATTCGACTCCCATTCTTCTTTGAAGGATGAATAAGAAACATCAGCAGCGGCCTTTGTAACGAGCACATCAAAATCTTTTACGAAAATCTTGGCCCCCGCTTCCATTTCATCAATCAGAAACGAAAAACTTCGAGTTGTAGCGCGCACCGTTACAATTGTCTTATCGAATGAATTTACATCTATATACCCCCCTTCTCTGAGGGGGGGTTGGGGGGGAGTGTATGCGAAAAGCAATTTCGCTTTTATGCTTCCTGGTTTCCCGTCACTTTTCCATATGTTGTCTTCATTTACTTTTACATTTTCAGAGAGCGGCTCAATTTCCAACAATTCGCCGTTATAGATTTCCAGATGTCCTTCCCTGTCATCCCCCTTAGACAACCCCCTGGCCCCCTTTGTTAAGGGGGAAAAGGGGGCCAGGGGGTTGTCATTGGTGAAATCGCTTCCCCACTCAATTTTGACCTCTGTCTCTTTCCATACTGAATCGCTGTATGCTTCGACTGCTTTTATTTCTGGCCTTTCGCCATCGAACAGGAGACGTATTTTCAAAGTCCTTCGATAAGTAGCGTCGAAGTCCTTAATATCCGGAAATTCTTTGACATTGATGGGGTTGAAGGTATAAACGGCATTGTTCCCTTCCACCGCTACATTAACATCAGCGTTTTTCCATTCACCGTTGTACCAATCATCAGCAGCCATCCAACCGGAGCGTCCTGCACCAACCACCGCCCCTTTGGGCACACGTTGATGGGGCCAATGGTCTTGCCAGTATTGGAGTTTAACATTTGATAACGCAGGTAGTTCTGAATATCTAACTACCACTTTGAAAATATCTCTCGGTTCTTCCCACAAAAGAGTTATATCCTGTTTCTTTAGCTCTACTTTGGCATATTTAGCAATATTAACTTCATGGTTTTGTTGAGTCATAGTCTTCAACCTTCTTTCTGTTCGACCAATTCAGCTTCAAATGGTCGGAATCAAACTATCCATTTCCTCCTGAACTTTTGATAGCACGCAATGCTGTCAAAGCTTCTTCTAATTTTTGCTCAAGTTTATCAATTCGTCCCTTCAATTCTGTTATTTCTTTAGTTTCCTTCCGTTGCTGACTGCCTGTGGTAGAGCAAGTATAGCTACGATAACTACGATGAGAACTCCTAATGCCCACTGAACAGTTGTAATCTTATTGTCGAGCGCATTGATTTGAGCTGTTACCCGTTTATCCATTTCGACCATAGTTGTGTTGGTTGCCTTGATTTCAGCCGCTAATACAGCAATCTTCATATCAACGTACTCTTTTAATCTGGTTTCCAACTGAGCATTTTCTTCTTTGATAATCTGACGGACATCATCTTGTGTAAGAACTGCATAAGAGACGTTATTGAATAGCAACCATAACATCATAAAACAAACAAAGAATGTTTTCATAAAAATTAGCGCAGGAGACTCCCCTATTCGGCAGGGAGAAAAATGCGTCTATCCTCCTTTTTCCTTCAAATTTAAGATGGATTGGCTCTATGATTATATCATATCAGGTGGGTTGATTCTATGAAAATTTTCTAAATATCAACAGATTTTTGGGTAAACATAAAATTTTGTGCTTGCGATTATACCATATATGCGGTATAATTTATCAAATTTTACAGTCAGAACCAATTTAGGTAGTTTTGACTAATAAAACTTAACATTTTTTATCCGCTAATCTACGCGAATAGTCACGAATACTTCCGATTAGTGTTTCTTCGCGTTATTCGCGGATTCTTTAACGGCCGATAGAAGCGCGCTCTCTTCCACTGCAGGACGGATAGATAGAAAGTTCAACTTTAATAATCAAAATTACCTAAGTTTCAGAAGCAGGAAAAACATAATGCGATATTTAATATTCAGTGACATACATTCTAACTTAGAAGCGTTTAATGCGGTTTTATCAACTGTAGCATCCTATCAGATCGAAAAATACGTTTTTTTAGGCGATATTGTAGGATATGCTGCCAATCCCAACGAGGTTATTGATTTGCTCAGAACGTTAAAACCGTTGATTGCCATCCGGGGAAACCACGATAAAGTCATCGCGGGTATAGAACGCGGTGATAACTTTAATTTTTCAGCCCAGATGGCGGTCTCATGGGCCAGACAACAGATAACGGCTCATAATAAAAATTTCTTAGAATGTCTTCCACGAGGCCCTATCGTGGTTGATGAATGTTTTCAGATTGTTCATGGCCATCCTGAAGAGGAGGATTTTTACATTTTTAGAAGATGGGATGCTCTGGAAGTTTTGAATAACAGCAACCAATGGATTATCTTCTTTGGACACACACACTTCCCCGTTATATACTTTCAAAATTCAGCTCTTTCAGAGGAATATCCAGATACGGACAGTTATTGTTGCGTGCTTTCCAGAGAGAAAAAATACTTAATTAATCCAGGTTCCGTGGGCCAGCCGCGGGATTCTAATCCAAAAGCGAGTTTTGCCATATTTGATAGCGATACAGACACAATAGAAATTAAACGTATTGAATATGATATAACCTCCGCCCAGAGAAAAATCCAACAGGCTGGGTTGCCTGAATACCTGGCTAGCAGGTTGTCAGTGGGGCGGTAAGAAGAAATAAGAAAGCCGTTTTCTCAGAGAAAACGGCTTTCTGGCGAAAAGGAAAATTATATGTTCGATAACACAGATAAAATAGTTTCTACTGCCGTCGGTTTTACATTTTTTACGTTTCTGATAAATGTCAAACTTGACTCGATTATCATCGTATACTTAAACGCCATTGTTATATTGGGGCTGTTTGGATATTCAATCTGGCGTTTAGATGGCCTGAAAATCTTGTGCAAAAGTCTTGTCATCGGGGCTATTGCCGCGGTAACTTATTTGCCTATTGATAATCTGCTTGGGAGTTTAAAAATTCTCGGCTTAATAACTTATCTAAAACATGACCTGCTCCTGGGCATTACACCTCTACATATTTTTTTAAATTGGCTTTGCCTCATTACAATAACGCTTTATTTTTATCAACGATTACGTCGCATTTTCACTAAAGTGTACTTCCCGATGTTACTGACAGGCATTGTTGCTTTTGGCGGGAGCATAGTTCTTAGTATGCTGGGCAATTATGCCGGTTTGTGGCTGTGGAATACAAAGGGTTTTGCGCCGCCGCCATTTATTGGCTCATTACCTCTTTTTGTGCCAATAGGACTTTTTCTTACTTTCCTTTTTTCGCCGTACTTTGTCCTTAATATTCTTGTAGGTGGTATTCGGTGTGGTGTTGCCTTGGGGATACTGCAGTTTGTGTGTTTCTCAGTGTTTCGCTATTTTCAGTGAAAAGGGCAAAGGGGTTAAGGGACAAGATGGCAAAATGGCAAGATGGCTAAAAAGATTGATGATTGATGATTGTCGATTGTCGATTGAGGAACAAGCTCTAAATTAACAATCAACAATCAACAATCCTCCTTGCCCCCTTGCCCTCTTGCCACCTTGCCATTTTTTAGGGAGGGAAAATGTTTAACTCTACTACTATTTTATCCGTCAGACGAGATGATGAAGTTGCAATCGGTGGAGATGGGCAGGTTACTTTGAATAATACGGTGGTGAAACATAGGTCAAACAAGGTGCAAAAGATTGAAAAAATCGAAGACAAAAAGGTTAAATATCAGGTCTTAGTCGGGTTTGCCGGCGCCGCAGCGGATGCTATGAGCTTGTTTGAGAAATTGGAAGGGAAATTAGACGAACATAGAGGTGACCTTCGCCGTGCGGCTGTCGAGTTAGCCAAGGATTGGAGAAGCGATAGAATTCTCCGACGTTTGGATGCGATACTTGCCGCGGCGGATGTGCGCAATTCCTTCTTAATATCGGGTACCGGTGACCTAATTGCGCCTGATGACGGCATTTTAGCCATCGGTTCTGGCGGTACGATGGCATTAGCTGCCGCAAGGGCGCTCCTGAAACATACAAAACTTAGCGCTTCTGAAATTGTCAGAGAGGCGATAGATATCACCGCGGATATTTGTATATATACGAATAAGCATATTACTGTTGAAGTTTTGAAAATCGCGTAAAACTTAACTGGCAAGATGGCAAGGTGGTAAGAGGGCTAGATGGCAACTAATAGCTCCTTAGCCGCCTTGCCCCTTAGCCTTCTTGCCTCTTTACCTGGAGGGTTATTATTGAATACATCGGAAAAATCACTATTAACAGAAACGCTCACCCCGCGTCAAATTGTCGAAGAGTTGGATAAATACATTATTGGTCAAGATGAAGCCAAGCGTTCAGTGGCTATTGCTCTGCGCAACCGGGCGCGGCGGCAGATGCTACCGGAGGACATGAGAGATGAGGTTGCGCCGAAAAACATTATTCTGAAGGGACCAACAGGAGTTGGCAAAACAGAAATTGCGCGTCGTTTGGCGCGTTTGGCTAACGCGCCGTTCATCAAAGTAGAAGCTTCAAAATACACTGAAGTCGGTTATGTTGGGCGCGATGTGGAATCAATGATAAGAGATTTAGCTGACCTGGGAGTGAATATGGTCAAGCTCGAACATACTGAGACGGTAAAAGAAAAAGCAGAACTGGAAGCTGAAGAACGGTTGCTGGATTACTTACTGCCGCCTCCTAAACGACAAAGAAGAACAAGGCGTGTTCAAGAAATTCCTGATATGGAGAATGAAGCCGACGATAGTCAGTTGACGAACCAAACGGATACAAATGAGTTACGACTAGCCCCACACTTAAGTGTGGAGAACGAACAGCAAAGCACCGTTGTGGAATTTCAAATTCAGCCTGATGAAAAACCGCCGCATGAAGAAGATTCTTTCCAGAGTACGCGTGAAAAACTACGCAAGCGCTTGAAAGCCGGAAAGCTGGAAGATAACCCTGTTGAGATAGAAGTTCAAAATCGTACCATGTCTTTTGTCGAAATATTTACTCCCGGCGGTTCTTTCGAAGAGCTGGATATAAATCTTAAAGATATGTTTGGCAGTATGTTTCCCAAGCAGACCAAAAAGCGCAAGCTCTCTGTCTCTGAAGCCCGTCGCATTCTGATACAGGAAGAAGCAGATAAGTTGATTGACATGGATAAAGTTGTCAGTCAAGCGATTGCCCGAGTAGAAAATTCCGGCATTATCTTTTTAGATGAATTGGATAAAATCGCCGGGCGGGAAAAAGGCGTTGGCCCAGACGTTTCTCGCGAAGGTGTACAGCGCGACATCTTGCCGATTGTGGAGGGAAGTACGGTTGCGACGAAATATGGAATGGTGCGCACCGACCATATTCTCTTCATCGCCGCCGGGGCTTTTCACGTTTCAAGTCCTTCGGATTTGATTCCCGAATTACAAGGACGATTCCCAATTAGAGTGGAATTGACCAGTCTGGATGTCGAGGATTTCAAGCGCATCCTGATAGAGCCAAAGAATGCTTTAGTGAAACAATATACCGCTCTTTTGGAAACGGAAGGCGTCAACGTTACATTCACTGACGACGCCATTGATGAAATTGCCGCGCTGGCTTTTGAAGTCAACGAACAGATGCAAAACATCGGCGCGAGAAGACTCCATACAATTATGGAAAAACTGTTTGAGGAAATCTCTTTCAATGCTCCCAACCTTCAAGAAAAGAATATCAAGATAGACGCAAAATACGTCAGACAGCAGCTCTCTGAAATTGTAAAAGACGAGGATTTGAGCAGATATATTCTTTAAAACGTGAAACGTGAGGCGTGAAACGTGAAACGTGAAGCGTGATGAAACCTCATATTACGTATCACGCATCACGCATCACGTTTCACTTATTTTATCTTGAAGAAAGTATCGACCAGCTTTTCCACATCTTCAGGGTCACAACCGAACTCTTCTTTCATCCGTTCGTGAAGATGTTGTTCCGTTTGAGTTAATTCCTTCAGGGGGAATGTAATAGTCTCGCGGTTTCGTAATGAAGATTCCCTCATGGCGAGGTTCATCTCCTGGTCTTGTCTGCCAGCAAGCGCGCCGTATTCGGGTTCTATGTTATTGATTACGGCTTGGGCGATACTGAGCAGTTCGTCTGCGACAGCAATCTGACCTTCGCTCAAGGGATAATTCTTCAACGGATTTTCCCACATAACCGTTTGGTCGGGCAGTTCCACCGCAATTTTATCAAGCACATTTACACCGTTTACTTCAATTGTCGTCCGTTTGGGATTATAAGGTTTTCCTTGCGCGCCGCTTTCTAAATCTTCAGGCGGGACGACGTAAATCGTCTCGCCGACGATAGTGCCTTTGCTGCCATCAATTTCCGAAATCCCATTCTGGCCGCGTCCCAACGAACGAGCATGGATGACGTTGGAATACACCATCAATGCTGTGGTACCGCTGTCGAAATCAAGAAATCCCAATGACCAGTTTTCATTAGTATGGCGTCGTTTCATGCGGTCAATGATAGGGATAACCTCAGAACTTTGCGTAATCCCGAGAATGGAAATAGGCTTACCGCCAGCGCGGCTTCTCAGCATGCTCATACCGTGATAGCCGCCCTCGTAGAAAATATGATAAATACGCGCGACTTTTCCAATGACGCCGGCTTCAATCACTTTTGACCTGAACCTTTCTCCCGGCGCACGATAGTAATTCTCGGCAATTTCCAACCTTACCTTATTTCTTTTTGCTGCTTCAATCATCATGTCCGATAACGGCAGTGTAACCGCAATTGGAGTTTCACAGACAATGTTGATGCCTGCATCAGCAACTAAGCAAGCAATCGCATGATGTGCGTCGCCGGGTACAGTGATGTCCACGACATCCAGGTGTTCATGTTTGACCAAATCTCTGACGTTGGTGTAGGCATTGGCGTTATATCTTTCGGCCATACTTTGGGCGGTTGATTCATCCATGTCACAAATGGCGACCAGATTGTATACATCGGTCAACTTAGCGATGACGGGCAGATGCGCACCCGCTCCACGCCTACCAGCGCCAATTAAGGCAATATTTAATTTGGACATATCGTTCTCCTTTTCATACATTAATGTATTGGGCAATAAGATGTTGCAAGTCAAAACAACGATGTGTTTCAGTCAAGTCGACTTCACGTTGTCCCCTGTTTCAACCGCCGCGAACACGGAGACGACGCCGCGGACGCCGCGTCAGTTGGTCGCTGCGCTCTCCGCGCCTCCGCTGTCAGCGCGGCGGTTCACAGGACAACGACAACACGTGGTGCGCCATTTTTTACGGCAACCTGTTCCTACCTAATACACTTTTCATACATTAATGGTGGTTCATTCGGTCTTCTCTCATGATGATGCCCTTGCCATTAACCCAAAAGACCGTGGGAAGGTCAGATTGCGGCAAACAAACTCGTCCCCCTTTTTTCAGAATTTTGATTAGATTCTTACGTTGCAGGAGTTGTTTTGATGTTTAGTGGCGATGTGGCCAGCTCGTCCCATAGCGCTTCCTGGGCCTATCTGGGAAGTGTGATTTGAAACAGTTCATCCTTCGGGTAGAAATTTTCCCAATCCTCAAGGGCACCATTCTTGCCGAGGAACAAGGCGACAACCGGAGAAACAACATTTTCTTCGACTGTAACCTTGTACCATTTCCTAAACAATAAGACAAGATAAAATTTCCCTTCAGGGAACGGATGGCACGACGCTGCCTCCACCATGAGGTCAGGTATGTCATCCATGAAAAACTTTAGATACATCCTGAAACGGGGAAAAATCTTCTAAAATAAAATTTTGGATGAATTTTTCATTTCGAAATGGGTTTAATTTTACGTAGGGCGGGGTTGAATGTGGAGCGGCGCGCTGACAACGCGCCCTTTTAGGACGTCTGTCCTGTTCCGCATGCTTCTTGTCTGGGCGCTCGACCAGTAATCGAGACGAAGAAGTCGCTTGACTTGCTTAGTTACAAGAAGTTTAACCCCGCCCACGCCGGCAGAGAGTTGCACGGGGTCTAGAAAACCCCGACGGTAACGGAGCTTCTTAGCTTGCAATTCCTGCCGGCTTTTTTATAGATACATAGAAACCGAGTTTGGGGGAAAAAATTGGTTTCTTACCCGCATTGGAGGTCGTATGAAAACATCAGAATTTCGTACTCTGGGAAGCCATCCGACGGTTCAGGAGGTGGTTAATTATTACTTGCGCTCTGACATCTTGGCCGAAATTTTCCACGTCACGCAGGTACGGGATGTAACCTTTATCTACCGTGAACTTGGCGGCAAAGATGTGCATATTCCTCTTCAGCCCAAGGATATCGTTGAATTAGAGAATTTCCTGCGTCAATTTTTCACACAACATGAAGGACAACTTGAGACATATCCGTGGTTTACGATGTCTTGGGAAAGCGCAGCTTACGAGAATGACATTCCGGCAAATTCGGCTACAGGTGAGCGGCGTATCATCGGCTGGGATTCGGTAATCGAACTCGATTACGGATGGCGTCAGTCCTTCGGTGAATTATATAGCGGAATGCAGGTGCTCGATGATTTTGGCATACATTATCGGGCGAAATTCAGCGGACATAGAAGTTTGCATTTCATTTTGCCCGCTGAATCTATGCCGGAAAGTTTTCGCGAGCGACCAGACCGAGAAAGATGGAGCAATGCCATAAACAAGGTTGGAGAGTTTGTGATAACGCGCAGCAATTATTTGCGCAACTGGCAGAAGATAGGAACTCACTCCGTATACAGTACGCCCTATACAGCGCATCGCTTCGTAGGATTGGTGAGCATTCCGCTTATGCCTGCGGATTATCTGAAATTCCATCCATGGATGGCAACAGTCCACTTAGCCGCGCCAGTGCCAAATTGGTGGGATGTTCCAACTCAAGCGGGAGAGAATTTCCAAAAGTTGCTTGATTATATTGAATCTGATAGAAAGGTTTTTGATTTACAACATAGTGGCGCAGGCATTCTTGCCTGCGAAAACGGCTATATCCCAGGAGCTATCAGTCGGGCGCAAGCAATGGCTCAACCCGTTTCACGTAGCTTTGCTGAATTGCACAATGAAGATGTTCGAATTCGACGCCGAGCGTTATGGACATTGATGATACATGGAACAGACTCTATCACCGAATTGCTGAAAGCAACAGATGATGAAGATAAAGTAGTACGCTGGTTTGCACTCGAAGCGATACGGGCAAATATTGTACCCTTACTGCAAGAAACCGAGTTTTTTCCGAAAAACCATGTCCTTGAACCCTTCGCTTCGCTCGAGGGTAAACTTCGTGAAGGATCGGTTTCTATGGAAAAACTAATAACTGACGAGGATGAATATGTCCGTCAAGCTGCTCTTGACCTGTTCAGCGAAATCGGAGAGCGTGGCATAGCGCGTTTACTGCAACTTGTTATGAAAGATGATGCAAGCAAGCCCAAACAGGAGGCCTTTTGGACATTAAGGGATTGGGTTGAAGCACAAGGCGAAGCGGGCATAGAGACGCTAATGCAGTTTGTTCACAGCAACGATACGGCATTGCGGAGCGCTGCTCTACTTGTAATGGGGAAGATAGGCCATCTTGCCGCGCCCAAGTTGATAGAACTTTTGTCCGATGCCGATGAAAATATCCGCATCGACGCGCTCAACGCTCTCCTGGAAATGGGAGAAGGTGCTGTTCCTTTTCTGAAAGAAGCTGTAGAGAGCAAACAAGAACCAGCCTATATGCTTGCACAACGCGCTCTTAATGGATTTGAAAGGCTGCGGATGAATAAAGATTTGCGAATATTGCTTCCATCGCTAAGGATTGCCCGCTTGATAGCAATGGGAGAGGAACTTGTCTTGCCGATGCTTAACCAGCAGCTTAAAACGCCTGATAAGAAAACTCGTTTCTTCGCCGCTAAAGCCCTTTCATATATAGGTCAAGCTGCAGTGCCTATATTTATTGATTCGCTTAGTAGTTCCGACGCAAATATTCGTCGCCGCGCATGCGAAGCGTTGCGGGATATTTCGGCTCCGGAAGCGCGCGACACTTTGAAAAAAGCGCTGACTGATGTAGATGTCAAAGTGCGCCAGAACGCCGTGCGCGCTCTCGCTCGCATCGGCAATTCTGATGACTTGGAAGCGTTGCGTATTCTTTTGTCTGACGAATCAAAGGCTGTGCGAAAAACAGTAAGAGAGGCGCTGGGCGTGAAACGTGATGCGTGAAACGTGATGTTGTATTCTTTCACGTTTCACGTTTCACGCATCACGAATTATCTTTACCAGGAGAGGTCGATAACTGAAAAAATTAATCTAAAACAGGAGGTATTTTCCATGTGCATTATCGTTAGAGAAATCAAACTGGAAGATGTTGAAGGCGCCGCTGAAGTGATTAAAACTGCCGGAATGGGCAGCGGCGAGGAGATTCGTTCTTGGATTGAAAATCTGAAAGAGGGAGAACATATATTTGTCGCTGAGAAAGAGGGGAAAATTATCTCCCTCGTTTCCGCTATCCTTAAACAACCTCCTTATGGTTTCATCCCGACTGTAGCGACTCATTCGGATTATAGAAGACTGGGAGCGGCTACCAAAACGTTAGGAGCGGCTCTGGCGAAAGCAAAGGAAGCAGGTTTTTCCATTGTAGGTTTGTTCACCGGAAGAAATAACATAGCAGGGCAAGGTCTATACAAAAAGTTGAGTTTTGTTCCTGCTCACCCGATGGCGATGGTCTATCTCATCAACCCTTTGAAGATTCCACTGATAGATGAACTTAAAAACAAACGTCCTTTCATTGAACCGAGATTGGAGGAATCCCTCGTCAAAGTTGAGGGCATTGATTGTGCCTGTCTGAAATGGTATGATGTAATAAGCAAAGAGCAAATCGCCTTTTGCTTCAATCCTATCCATGAATGGTATCAAGGTAATCCCACAGTTGCATTCAATTTGATGAAACTTGATATTAACTCTTCAAGTCTCAATCTGGATGCAAGCATTCAGACTCATGCTTCCAATTTTAATCTTTGCCAGGATGCAGAAACTGCGGTTGGAATAATCCTGGAAAACCGTAGCGCAAGTGAGTTTGAATACAAGCTCAAGATAGAATTGCCATCTTGTCTGACGACTGAAGATAAGCTAAATGAGATAGAGGCGAAAGTTGCGCCGAGGGGCAAACATTCACATAACATCAATGTTATGGTTCCAAAAGATGCCCAGGTAGGCGTTGCGCCGGTTTATTTCAAGGTGAACGATATGATACCAATTTCAGCAACTCTCTGGATTCGGAATATGATAGAGTTTAATCTTACTCCCAAAATTCTGACTCTCGCGCCGGGCGAAAACGGGCAGGTTTCAATTAACTTAACCGGAAATCATCCCGAGCCTAACGATGTGGAATATGAATTAGCTTATCCTGCTGATTTTTCTTTGCAACCTTCAGGATGGAAGATTTCTAATTTCAAGCAAGGAAATAAGTTGCTTTTTCAACAATCTGTAACCATTCCGTCGGAGGCAAAGCATGGGAGTTATGAATTGACAGGAAAGGTTGCTTACAGAAACCGTGAGTTCATTTCTACAATAAAGCTCAGAATAACCGATTTTCCCAGAATCTTGCTTTTGACGAAGGATGAAGGAACTGAGCCTTTGATAGACGCTATTCTTTCTGAGCCTACGAATGGGTTGACCTGGTTGACTTTACAGGAAGTTATAAACTTGAACTGGCTTGACACTCTAACACGGTATAACCTTGTGATTTTAGACGAACTTCAGCGCCCGCGCCCGTTGTCTTTTGAGCAGATGTGGTCGATAAGACACGGTGTAGAGAATGGCATAGGATTTTTGATGTTCGGGGGTTGGGAAACCTGTCAAGGACATGATGCTGAACGCTGCGGTTTATACAAAGGCACGCCGATAGAGGAAATTGTCCCTGTGGAATTATATTCGGAATGGGACACTTATGAAACTGAAGGCTTTCGCATAGATAAGGAAAGAACTATCGAACCGTTCAAGCTGAAATGCGTTGATGAAAATCATCCGATAACTCAAGGAATAGACTGGGAAAGTGTTCCCTCGATTACCGGCTACAATAAATGCGCTTCGGTCAAGGAAAAAGGGAAAGTTCTGGTCGTGAACGAAAAAACAAACCATCCCATTCTAGTGATAGGTGAATATGGACGAGGGAAGGTTGCAGTTTTCCTGACTTGCCATGGTCGAGGCTGGTCTGGAGGTGTGAAAGAATGGAGCGGCTTTAATCGACTGTGGAACAACCTTATTCAATGGTTAGCGAGAAAGTGAGAAATCTCCTGCAAACGAAAGGAGGATGTTGAGATGAAACAGGTTTACCAAGCTGATTGGGACAAAGTGATGGAAAAATATCATTTTGACCCCAGAAACGAAGAGTTGCTCTTAAAAACAGCTCAGCATGGCTTCTGGGGGAAAACGTTCACAACTGACCCTCTTTCCCTATTGAATGTCATGGTAGTTCGTGGATACCCGAATGGCAAAATTGATGTCTCTTTCAAATTCTCATCAGAAGAGGATACAGAAGCGTTGCTTAACGCTTTGGAAAATGAGAAAAGCTTAATTTTTTGCTGGCATGAAATGAATTTGTATGGTATCATTTATTCGACCACTTGATTTTTTTAATTTTATATATCTTGAAAGTTTATTCAGGCATGTTTCAGAAAATAGTTGACACCGTAGGTAAAACGTAAAACGTAATGCGTAAAAAAAGAATTACGTTTTACGTTTTACGCCTTACGTATTACGTTTCATGAATCCAACAGTGTAAAGTAATTTTTGGGGAAAAATGAAATATGCCTTTGGTGAGTTCAAAAGTTCGTAGATTGGGTTGAGGTACGAAAACCAACTATGACATATATGAAGAGAGGATTTAATGCCATCTAACCATCCTAACAAACATATTCGTGAGGCGATTTGTTATGCCCAGAGCCAGGGCTGGACTGTCACGAAGGCAGGTCCTCGAGCGCACATTTGGGGAACCCTGTTGTGTCCACGGCACACTCGAGAGGGCTGCCGCGTTCGAGTCATGTCAACCCCTCGGAATCCCCAAAGCCATGCCCGTGACATCCGCCGCTATGTTGACCGTTGCCCTCATTCGTAACAAAGAATGGTCGAGCAAAAGACAACCAACAAGAAAAGAGGAACTTACCATGAAAACCCATGAATTCACACTCATTTTAACAGCCGAGCCCAATGAAGAAGAATCGGATCGACTCTATGGCATCTTTAATGACGGTACGCTTGCTACTATTGGGGGTGTGCCGCAGATTTGTTTTCACCGCGAGGCGCCGTCATTGGAGGCAGCCATCCGCTCTGCAATGGCGAATGTTAGAAACGCCGGCTTTGATGTTGCCCGCGTCGAAATCGAACCAGAGTTAGTGGCACAAGGGACACAGGTATTTCAAGCAGAACAGCAACCGCATGATACACCGACCTAACAAACCGTTGCAGTTGACGGTGGGGAGCTTTGGTTTTATTCATGTTTCTGGGGTTGTGACGGGTTTTGGTTTGTCGAACGCTTTGCAGAGGTTTACGTAGAGTATTACGACTATACCATCCATAAAACGTCTGAGATGTTCTACGCCGTAGGGCGAGAACGAGGCCATTTCAGAATGGGGACAAAAGAGTACCCAGATAATATCGAAACCTGTAAATATTATGTGAGCGACCACTGTCGATATATTTCGGCGCTTTACCTTAACAAGGAGACACAAATGGCAATAGACTATCTGAAAGGCGGACAATACAAAGTTTTAAGCGATAGTGAACTTTATGATATTCACCTGGCAACGTTGGAAGTGCTTGAGGAAGTAGGGGTGAGAGTAGAATACAAACCGGCTCTGGAGTTGATGGCGGATAACGGTTGCAGGGTCGATTTTTCAAGCCGGATAGTTCAAGTTCCTGAACACGTGCTAAAGAAAGCTTTATCCACCGCGCCTTGTAGATTTACGTTGTATGGGAAAACTAAAGAGTTTGACGTCAAAGTAGATACACAAGGCGTTTACACGATAGGCGGCTCATCAGCTTTGTTCGTCCTTGATTTAGATGGCAATCATCGTCCAGCCGCTCTCAAAGACCTGGCAGACCTGACTCGTTTGCAAGATGCTCTGGAAAATCTACATATCATGCACGCCATCGTAGTTCCGCAAGATATCGAACAGGAAGGCTTCGACCGGATGCTGTTTTCAACGGTGATGAAAAACAGTTCTCGCAATTATTATTCCCAGGGGATGGGGGCGCAAAGCATCCGAGACCAGGTTGAAATGGCGTCTGTCATTCAGGGAAGTACAGAGGAGGTCAAGAAGAAACCGATATTCACGATTGTAGTTTGCTTGACAAGTCCTCTTACCCATGCTCGCATGCGCGTAGAAGAGCTTATGGAATCGGCAAAATCTAATATTCCTTTGTACATTGAGGCGGATGCTCAAGCAGGCGCAACTGCGCCTATCACTTTAGCCGGGACATTGGTAGAACAAAATGCCAACATTTTGTGCGGCATAACTCTGGCTCAGATGGTTAATCCGGGCACACCGTGCATCTACTCAATAGCTTCTGGTATAATGGATATGTCAACAGCCAATTATTCTGGTGGCGCGCCTGAAACGACGCTTCTTCATGCGGCTTCTGCTCAAGTGGCGCATTACTATAACCTTCCATTCCAGGGAGGCACGGGAATTGACGCCACCATCCCGGATGCCCAAGCGGGTTATGAACGAGCGTTGCAGGTGCTTGGTTGCGCCCTCAGCGGTGTAAATTTCATCCATCTTTCCGTCGGCATGATGGAACAGATGTTGCTTGCCAGTTACGAACAATGCGTTATAGACAACGAAATTTTAGGAGCCGCGCTTCATATCACCAAAGGTATCGAAGTAAACCGGGAGACTTTGGCAGTAGATGTTATCAAAGAAGTTGGGCCAGGTGGACATTACTTAGCTCATGAACATACATTGAAGAATTTTAGAAAAGTGAACTGGTTCCCTAAACTTACCAATCGCAAAAAATGGGATGATTGGATGGAAAGCGACGGCAAAAATATGCGTCAGCGAGCGAATGCACAGGCGAGAAAAATTCTGGATGAACATCATCCCCAACATTTGCCTGAAGATGTCGGCAGAGAAATCGACAAGATGGCTATCGCCGCCGTAAAACAAAGTCGCCAATAGGAATAAGAGAATGGTAAATAGAATATAGTATTCATCACTGTTTGATTCATCTTGCGGAGAAAAGTGAATCTTTTGTCTTGACAGAGGATATATTTTATGATATTCTTAAAAAATGTGATATGCTTAAAATATTATTTTTCAGGAGGTGTTTTCATTGACAAATCTAAAAACGTTGTTACTTCTAATTATTGGGATTTCTCTCTTTTTTATAAGTATCGGTTATACGGCGGAGATTAAGAATATAGCGCGAAATCCCTCTTTTGAGGATGGAACGGCGGAATGGCAACTTCTTGTCACAGCTCCTGCTGCCGGGAAATGGGAATCGGAAAAAGAAGGAGTTGCGGGTAAATGCGTTCATATAACTATCTCTGCCATTAGCGGCACTGATTGGCACATAGAAATCCATCAGTCAAACCAGGCCCTTAAAGCCGGTCAAAAGTACACGTTCAATTTCTGGGCTAAAACAGCAGATAAAAGAATCCGAGTCGTTGGCCCAGGGATAGAAGGTCTTGGCGGTGGTTCGGATTGGTGGGAAACATTTAATATTGATGAGAAGTGGAAGGAGTTTTCAAAAACATGGACCCAAGCTGCAGGTGGCAACGCTACTATCCACTTCGGTTTAGGACAGTCCAAAGATGATGTCTGGTTAGACCATATTCGATTGTACGAAGGCGATTACCAAAAGGAGGACCTGGAACAATACAAAGAGAAGCAAAGTATTGAATTGAAAGATAAATTAGCAACTATCTGGAGCAACCTCAAAATTCAATGATAGATAATGTAGGTGATTTTACCTTCATCAATGCCAAAGTTGGAGGCAGAAACCTACTAAATTCCCAAACGTCCTCTGGTGAAACCTTATCAAATATGCGAATGACCGCTTCTTTGAAAAACGCGATGGCAGGGTCATAATCCCCCCTTTTCAGATAAGCCGCACCCAACGGAAGAAAGGCCCATCCTACATAGCCCCCTCCTGCTCGGCCGAAGCTCTCCTCTTTCAATCCATTTATTCTGCGAATCTGTGCTATAAAGGTAGGCTTTCAACTTCAGTTAGTGTCTAATATTAACCACGGAGACACAGAGACACGGAGTTTTCTGTGCTTTCTCTGTGTCTCCGTGTCTCTGTGGTTAGTTTAGGGTGAGCCATAGAAGCACTTTGATTAACCTCATACTTGATAACTGAAAAACTCGTGTAATAAACAACCATTTGAGACGATTGACTCCTCTCCTTCTGACTAAAATATAATCACGTTGCGTAGCGCTTCTCCTTTTTCCATAATTTCTATCGCCTCGTTAATCTGTTCAATAGGATATCGGGCGGTGATAAGCTCATCTAATTTAATTCGCCTGCGCTTATAGAGCTCTACCAGCCGAGGGACATCTACGCTCAATCTACTCGAGCCCATAGAACTACCCATAACTTTACGTTCACCACCGACAAAATGGCTTACCGGGAAAGACACTTTTGAACCTGTCTGGGGTATTCCAACAATCACTTCCGTTCCTTGTCTGCCTATCATTTTAAAACCCATATCTACCGCCGTCGTACTGCCGACTGTCACAAACACATAGTCAGCGCCTCGTCCTGCCGTCAGTTCTCTGACAACCCTTTCCGGATATTTCATTTGCGCAACATGGATGGTATCAGTTGCGCCAAAAGTTTTAGCGGCAGCTAATTTTTTATCCAACAAGTCAACCGCGATGATGGGATATGCGCCAGCTAATACGGCTCCTTGAATAGCATTAAGTCCAACCCCTCCGACTCCAATCACCACAACACTACTGCCAAGCTCAACCGTAGCAGTGTTTAAGACTGCCCCAACTCCGGTTATGACACCACAAGCCAATAAAGCAGCCTGGTCCAAAGGTATCTCATGAGGCACAGGGACAACCTGGGATTGCTCGACAATCACATATTCAGCAAAAGCGGCGGTTCGTGACCCATGCCGAATAGGTTCTCCTCGTTTAGTGCGAAGACGACTCTCAGTATCTAATGCAAACTCTCCCTCACACATATAGGGAGACCCAGTTGTACAATAGAAACATCTTCCACAGGACCGCAAGAGAGACACCACAACATGTTCACCTGGTGTTGCTATTGTAACATTTTCACCTATTTCTTCGACAATGCCTGCGGCTTCATGGCCAGCCACAACAGGAGTTCTCCCGCCCCATTCGCCTCTGATTAGATGAACATCACTATGACAGATTGCAGCGGCGGCAATGCGGACCTTTACTTCGCCTTTTTGGGGCGGAAGAATATCGATTTCTTCGATGACCAACGGTTTGCCAAATTCGTAACAGACAGCAGCTTTCATTATTTCCTCCTTTTAGCCGTATGGAATTAAGTCGTTCTCCTTCGTAAGCATAGGCGGTCGCCCCAAGGCATACACAAAATAAGATTATAATAACTAAAGTTTGCATTATTTTTTCCTTTTTATGTAATGGACAATTAAGTGGGTGACATTTGCCCATGAATTTCACCACAAACCAATGTCTTCGGCTTATGGGCACCAACCTATTTGACTAATACACTGACTGGATTATTATAATTCTTGTCAAAATTCTTTGATTTTATCATAATTGTCAAGCAAATGCAAAATAAAATTTGTAACCAAACTTTTCTTTTAAAAAGAAAAGTTTGGTCAAAAGAAACAATAGGAATAAAGTAAAAAAATTTACGACATTTTTCGGTTGGCAAGAAATAATTTTAGTGGTATAATTACCATAAGTGCCTGTTTATACTTCCGAAATCTCAGAGACTTCGGAAGTATAAAGAACAATTTTAAGGAGTAAAAAATGCCAGAAACAGTAAAAATTGGATTTGTCGGGACGGGCGGGATTGCAAATTATCATCTCGACAATCTTAAAAAAATAGAGGGTGTCCAAATCGTTGCCTTGTGTGATGTTGTCGAAGAAAGAGCCAAAGCGGCAGCGGAGAAATTCGGCGGCAAGGCGTATTCTGATTACCACAAAATGATTGAGACAGAAGACCTTGATGGCATGTATGTCTGCATTCCGCCTTTTGCGCACACAGATGCGGAGATATTAGCAGTCGAAAAAGGTTTCCATCTTTTCGTTGAGAAGCCGGTTGTTCTCAATTTGGAAACAGGGATTAAGATTTCCGAAGCGGTTAAGAAAGCGGGAGTCATTTCATCCGTAGGATATGGTTCACGATATAGCAACGCCGCGGACGCGGCTAAAAAATTTCTATCGGAAAGAACCATCGGTATGGTCGCAGGCGAACGTTGGGGCGGCGTTCCCGGCGGGCCGGAACACTGGTGGCGCGTGATGGCTAAATCCGGCGGGATGCTCCACGAAATGGCTACGCATCAGGTCGACCTGATTCGATTCTTAGCTGGCGACATTGTCGAAGTATACAAAAAGGACGCACTGCGCGTGAATACCGACCTGGAAAATTTCACTGTCCCCGATTCTGAGATTGTAACCATGGTTTTTGCAAGCGGTGCAATTGGCTACATCACCACATGCTGCGCGTTTACCAAAGGTGGCGGTTCAGGCAGATTGGATTTTATCCTGGATGGTCATATAATGCTACGATACCGCGGCGGCTTGGAAATTATCCCTGAAGGCGCAGCCACAATAGAAGTCGAAGATAAGCCGATGTTTTCGATAGATGAGGCCTTCATCTACGCGATTAAAACTGGCGATGCGTCGGTTGTCCGTTCGCCATACCCAGATGCGCTGAAAAGCGCCGCTGTATCCATTGCGGCGAATCAATCAGCGCAAGAAGGACGTCCTGTGAAAGTTCCAGCAACCGAGTGAACGGAAGGCGGATTGATTGATGATTGCTGATTGATGATTGTCGATTGGGAAATTTTTTCAATCGTCAATCGACAATCGACAATCGACAATTGATTAAGGTTGGTGAAATATGTTGAAATATTTTGATGATGATAAGGATGCAGCGTTTTTGTCGCATTTAAAGTTAATATCCCCAGGGACTCCTCTGCGAGAAGGAATAGATTCTATGTTGCAGGGAAGAACCGGTGGCTTGATTGTCATCGGTGATAGCCAGGATATCATTGAATTGATAGAAGGTGGATTTCAAATAGATTGCGAGTTTGAGCCGGCGCGACTGTACGAATTGGCGAAGATGGATGGCGCTATGGTTATTTCAAGTGATTTAAAAAGAATATGTTATGCCAATGTGTTTCTCAAACCTAATACATCTATTCCTACGGGGGAAACCGGAATGCGACATCAAGCCGCCGAACGTTTTGCTAAACAAACTGGCAAAATTGTGCTTGCTATAAGCCAACGGCGTAACACTCTTACGATGTTTTGGGGCAGCCGTAAATATGTCATACGTGAACTAACTACTTTAATCTCCGGAGCTAATCAAACGTTGCTATTATTAGACAGATATATGGCAGCACTGAAGATTTCTTTAGCGGTGTTAAACCGCGCGGAAATTTCAAATACCGTTAACCTTTCAGAAGTTGTATCTGCTATCCAACATACAGAAATGGTGCGCCGCACCGAGATTGAGTTGAATAAATATCTTATTGAGTTGGGCAGTGAAGGACAATCTTTACAATTTCGCAATCCCGAATTAACCTCTGAACTAAAAGAAGGAATTTTAGTTATCAAGGACTACTACATAGGCCGTGAGGAAAATGAAGCGGAAGTTTATGAGCGGATATTTAAGTTCAGTGCGCCAAGCTTCTCTGAGAGCGGGAATATTAGTGCCGCACTCGGATATCCACGTGATATATCCAGTTACGATACCATCTTAATACCACGCGGGTATCGTATGCTCAGCCGAATTTCTCGCCTACCTATGTCGGTTATCGAAAATTTAGTGACCAAATTTAACAATCTCCAGGCGATTTTGGATGCCACTATTGAGGAACTGCAAGAAGTCGAAGGTGTTGGTGGGGTTAGGGCGGCGATGATTAAGGGTGAATTAGCGGAGATGACATTTCAAAAATATGTTTGAGTATAAGGCAAAATGGCAAGACGGCAAGAAGGCAAATGTTTCAAGCACCTGCTGGCATAACTCACGAGGTTAGTGCAGCAGTGCAAAACAAAACCAACACCTTGCCTTCAGGCTTTATCTTTAGATAGGTGTATTTTTTCTGGGTACTTAGGAGGAATAAAATGAGCCAATTAGCTATCAAGGGCGGCGACAAAGCCATCACTGTAAACCAGAGTGAAGCATCGCGCTGGCCCATTATTGATGACGAAGTAATCGAAGCGGTTGTCAATCAGGTCAAAAGCGGGGAACTTTCCACCTCGGACACCACCTACAAATTTGAGGAGGAGTTTGCCGCTTATCACGGGGTGAAATATGCTCTCGCTCATAACAACGGAACTGCCTCTATTCATGGCGCGTTTTTTGGAATTGGCGTTGGCCCAGGAGATGAAGTCATCACAACCTCGGCGACCTTCTGGGGCACATATATGCCAATCCTATCCTGTCAGGCGATTCCTGTGTTCTGCGATATTGACCCGTTCACAGGATGCCCCGACCCCAAGGATATTGAGAAGCGCATTTCACCGCAAACGAAGGCGATGATTATTGTCCACTTGAGTGGAATGCCGGCTGAGATGGATGAAATAATGGACATTGCCAAACGGCATAACATCATCGTGGTCGAAGACTGTTCTCATGCTCACGGGGCAACTTACAAAGGCAAAAAGATTGGTACGATTGGCGACGTTGGCTGTTTTAGCATGCAAACCGGAAAACTTCTCCCCAGCGGCGAAGGCGGAATCATGATTACGAATAATCTGGAATATTATGAACGAGCTGTATGCCTCGGCCATTACGAACGCATCTCGAGTCTGTCAGATGAGAAATATCACAAATACGCCAACACCTGTTTCGGATACAAATATCGTATCAACCCAATTGCCTCCGCGATTGCTCGCGTTCAACTCAGGCATTTAGATGAGCGCAACAAACGTCGAAACGACGCCGTCATGTACATGATGGATGGCATCGACGCATGCAAAGGACTCTATTCCGTCAGACCACCGGCGTATATATTCCGCGGCTACTACGGTCTGCCGTATGTCCGCTATGCTGCGGAAGAACTCGGTGGTTTGCCAAAAGCGAAATTTCTCGCCGCGTTACGCGCCGAAGGCGCTGGCATCAGCAGCGGCGCGCCCGGCGGACATGGGCATTTGCAAGCAATATTCCGCGAACGGAACCATCCCGCTTTCACCCGTCCTGAGATTAAGCGGGAAATCAAATATGAAGAAGGCGACTTGCCCAATTCCGAAAACCCGCGTCAAGACTTATTCACTATCCCTGCTTTTCCCGCTCCGAGCCAGGAATTGTTAGACCAATATATCAAAGCATTTAAGAAAGTTACGGAGAATGCTGAAGAGTTACTTGACAATTAAATTTTTCTATAGGGGCACTCCTGGGTGTCTACCTGAATTTCAGTGGCGCACGCAGGTACGCCCCTGCTAATGAATTTCTTCTTAGGAAGTTGATTTTCTTCCATGCTTATGCTACCCAAAAAGCTAAAGGACAGAGGTAACCACACTTTTCTTTCAAAAAGAAAAGTTTGATCAAAAGAAATAAGAGGAATAAAGTAAAAGATGGCAACTATAACTAAAAAAATTACCTTGACGCCAGAGGATATCTGGCAAGCTATCACAAACTTAAACGCAGAAGGTAAAGCAACTTTAGCTTCCCTTTTAGATGAAGAAATTGAAATGGATAAAGTTTATAACCTTCCTAAAAGTTTCGTGCGAGACATCAAACAAGGCTTAAAAGATGTAAAGGAAGGGAATGTATCCCCTTGGAAGGAATGATATACCATATCAAGTTTTCAAAGTCAACCGGCTTAGAAAAGTCTTTCGCAAACTCCCAACTCGCTTGCTGGAAACTTTAGATGTTGAGGTTGAAAAAATAGCCAATAATCCGTTCATAGGGGAATCAAAGCACGGCAATTTAGCTGAAATACGCGTTCATAAATTCAACTATCAGGGTTTACAATATCTAATTGCTTACTTGATAGACGATGTAGAAAAGGCTATTACCGTTATCGCTTTCGGCCCTCATGAAAATTTTTACCGAGATTTGAAACGATACTTGCGAAGGAAATAAAACAGAAAAGTTCCATCATAAGAAATAATTGGGATAAAAAGTAAACGGATTTGCTTAAGATATGAAGCCGTATATTCCGAAAATCCGTGCTATACATCATTTTACTGTCATAACTTATTTGACAGTGCAAATGAATTCTTGACATTGTGATTAGTCACCATGCTGAGTCGTAAAATCCCCTTGTCCCAACCCGAATTTCGGCAAATTCGGCTACAGGAGGAGCAGACTGAAGCCTGTAGCCGAGCTCGCCAGAGTTCGGGACAGGACGTTTTAACCAACGTGACATTGGCGAAATAACATATTTGCCAGGAGGCAATTGGTTGGTAATTGCTATAAGGAGTTCTAATGAGTTCGTTACAGAAACTTGCTGGTTTTTTGCGGCCATATTGGAAATTAGTAATTATAGGTCCACTGTTGATGCTTATCGAAGTAGCAATGGATCTTTCACAGCCGCGGTTGATGCAGCAAATCATCGATGTGGGGATTGCCCAGCTAAATATGTCTGTCGTCATCAACACCGGCTTGTTCATGGTTGGCCTGGCGTTAATCGGCGCGTTTGGTGGAAGCGGAAACACCGTAGTAGCAGTCAAGGTGTCTCAGGGATTTGGCGCAGATATTCGCAGCGCGCTCTTCCGCAAGGTACAGTTTTTCTCATTCGGTAACCTGGATACCTTAGAAACCGGCCATCTGATAACCCGCCTTACTAATGACGTTACGCAGGTTCAAGAGGTAGTTCTCATCTTACTGCGAATTTTAGTGAGAGCGCCTTTGATGTTGGTGGGAGCACTGATTATGGCTATCATCACGAGCCCCAAATTAGCCCTTATGCTGATAGTGTTGGGGCCATTGTCGCTGAGCATGGTTATCCTGGTGCTCAAGCGTGCACATCCGATGTTTGCCGCGGTGCAGGACAGGCTTGATAAGCTTAACACGGTGATGCAAGAGAACTTAGCCGGCGTGCGGGTAGTCAAAGCCTTTACGCAATCAGATTATGAGCAAAAACGCTTTGGGGACGCCAACGATAATCTGATGGGCAGGACTATCAGCGCCATGCAGTTAGTAGCTTTGGTCATGCCGTTTATGATGCTAACGGTCAATTTCGGTGTGGTTGGCGCAATCTGGTTTGGCGGCATGCAGGTGACTCTGGGAAATATGAAAATAGGACAGGTCATGGCTTTTGTGAACTATCTTTTGCAGACACTTTTTTCATTGATGATGGTGAGTATGTTGTTGATTCAAATGTCCCGGGCGGGGGCATCGGCAGAACGAATCACGGAGGTGTTGAATAGCGAACCAGATATTAAAGATAAGCCTGACGCCATTAGCATGTTTAGGCCAAAGGGACGAGTCGCCTTCGAGGAGGTTACGTTTAGCTACGACGGTAATTTAAAATCTCCAGTATTACGCAACATCAGTTTTGTGGCGGAGCCGGGACAAACTGTTGCGATTTTAGGCGCGACGGGGTCGGGCAAATCGAGTCTGATTCACCTGATTCCACGCTTTTACGATGCGACCGAAGGACGAGTGACGATTGATGGTGTGGATGTGCGTGATGTAAGCGCAGAATCACTTCGCAGCAATGTTGGAATTGCGCTTCAGGAGTCAGTCTTATTTTCAGGTACCATACGCGATAACATTCGTTATGGACGACCTGAGGCGACGGATGAGGAGGTCGTCGCGGCGGCTAAAGCAGCTCAAGCGCACGATTTTATCAACGAGTTCCCCGAAGGTTATGATACGCAACTCGGTCAACGCGGCGTCAATCTCTCGGGTGGACAGAAACAACGCCTTGCCATCGCGCGAGCGCTGATTATCGACCCGGCGGTGCTCATCCTCGACGACAGCACCAGCTCTGTCGATGTTGAGACCGAAGCTAAGATTCAGGACGCCTTACTTACGCTAATGAAAAATCGTACAAGTTTTGTGATAGCTCAGCGCATCAGCACCGTATTGAACGCCGATAAAATCATTGTATTGGAGGATGGCGCAGTGGTTGCGGAAGGCACGCACAGCGAGTTATTAGCATCAAGTCCCATTTACCGCGAAATCTATGAATCGCAGTTGGGAGACGGAGGATTGTCGATTGTCGATTGTTGATTGATGATTGGAGGATATCTTTTCAATCAACAATCATCAATCATCAATCAAAACGGAGGAGAAACAGATGACTGAACGCAGAACAGAGCGCCAACCTCGAGGTGGTTTCATGGGTGGGCCTCCACCAATGATGCTTGGCAGAGGAGAAAAAGCCAAAGATACTCGAGGGGTGATGCGCCGTTTAGGAGGATATCTGAAATATCAATGGTTAGGATTGCTTGGTGTGATTCTCCTGGTGTTCATCACCACAGCTTCCGGGCTATTGGGCCCCTACCTTATGGGAAAAGCGATTGATGACTACATCATTGTTGGCGATGTGACAGGGCTGGGCCGTATCGCGCTGCTGCTGGCGGCTGTTTATGCGATTACGGCGCTCACAACCTGGCTTGAGACGTACCTGATGGCCGGTGTCTCACAGCGTACCGTTCGTGACCTCCGAAAAGAACTGTTTGCCAAACTCCAGACGCTGTCACTCCGTTTCTTTGACCAGCGCACTCACGGCGAATTGATGAGTCGTCTGACAAACGACATTGAGAACATAAGCCGAGTCCTCGGCGAAGGTGTTACTCGGTTCATCAGTAGTATTCTGACCCTAATCGGAGTGACCGCGGCGATGTTGTTGCTCAATGTCCGGCTCGCCGTGGTAAGTCTGGTTACCATCCCCTTGATGGTATTCTTGACGAAGTGGATAGCGACGCATACGCGCAGGGGATTTCGGGAACAACAACAGAACTTAGGTATCCTGAACGGTCTCATTGAGGAGACTATCACGGCGGAAAAAGTAGTCAAAGCGTATGGGCGTGAACAGGCTACAATGGCATCATTTGAGAAGGCAAATCGCAATCTGCAAGCCGCGGCCACTTATGCCCAAACGTTCGCGCTGGTGCTTGCGCCCATGACGAACTTCGTTGGCAATGTGGGATTTGCCATTGTTGCCGGTGTAGGAGGCTGGATGGCAATTAAACATCTGGCCACTATCGGTACAATTGCAAGTTTTCTCAGCTATGCCCGGCAGTTTGGGCGTCCGCTAAATGAGATAGCCAATTTGTATAATGCTATCCAATCGGCCTTCGCCGGCGCTGAACGTGTCTTTGAGATTCTCGACGAAACGCCTGAAATCGAAGACTTGCCTGATGCCAGTCCATTGAGCAAAATCCATGGACAAATAATCTTCGATGATGTCTGCTTTGGCTATGCGAAGGATGTGCCAGTGCTCAAGCATGTGAGCCTCCATGCCGAACCGGGGCAAACAATCGCGCTGGTTGGTCCGACAGGCGCAGGTAAGACAACCATTGTCAATCTGCTGACGCGCTTCTACGACATCGACAACGGTAGTATCATCATCGACGGGCATGATATCCGTGAGGTGCAGAAGACAAGTTTACGTCGTCAACTGGGAATCGTACTACAGGATACTTTTCTCTTTTCCGAGTCGGTGATGGAAAACATTCGCTACGGTCGATTGGATGCCACCGACGAAGAAGTCATCGCTGCCGCTAAGTTGGCCAATGCAGACCATTTCATCCGTCGTCTTCCCCAAAGTTATGACACTCCGCTCTCAGAGCGTGGAAGCAACCTCAGCCAGGGGCAACGTCAATTACTGGCTATCGCGCGCGCGATATTGGCTGACCCGCGCATTCTGGTTCTGGATGAAGCAACGAGCAGTGTTGATACTCGTACCGAAATGCACATCCAGGAAGCATTGCTACGCTTGATGGAAGGGCGCACCGCCTTTGTTATCGCCCACCGTCTGAGCACCATCCGCAACGCCGACCAGGTTTTAGTGCTCAATGAAGGTCAAATCATCGAACGTGGCACACATGCCGAATTATTAGCCCAAAGCGGCTTTTACCACAATTTGTATATGAGCCAGTTCAAAGGAAAAAGTCAGCTCAATAGATAATACTGCGTTCAAGAGATGGAAATTCCTGTTGCTTTCTTGTTGAAATTTCCCGTTTTTTATGATATGAGGCTTGACAAAATCCCACATGATAGAGTATGGTTTATTCCTGTACTATTTTCAGGAGAAATTCCTAAGTGGCGCATTGGTGCTGGGGAAACATTACACAGCATTCAATGGGTCGAACTATCCCCCCAAAACTGGGACGATGGTATTCAGCGAATTATCGGGGTGGTTTCGACAGGCTCAGGGCGGCGTCTGAGCGAAGCGAAGAATCTCTCCGAGAATCGGAGTCACCGAAAGATCTTTCGCTTCGCTCAAGATGACAAGAATTAGAATCATAATTACTTATGTGGCATCTAATCCTTACTCTTAATATCACCCCACGTTGCTACTAACTTACCTCTTGATGATACTGACATTACTCCACTTCCCTGCATAGCTATCAACAGTTGTTCTGCTAATGTAGCAAATCGTTCTGGCATAAAAGCACCATGATCACCGGGCATATCCAAACGAGTTATATTAACGCCAGCCGCTTTCAAAACATCAATGAAATATATGTTGGGAACGCTAGCGGTATTCCATAAATCCATTACTTCAGGAACAGCAATTGTAATGGATGAAAAACTTTTCAATGTTCCAATATATTTTGGAAGGGTGTTTGGGTCTACAAGATTATAGGCACTCCATTTCGCCCGTATCTCTGGAACCCAATTGCCCTCCGGTGTGAGAGGCACATCACATAGTATTGGACTGTTCACATCAGGACTGAAGCGAGTTCCAAGATCCATTATGATTGAAGAATTATAATTCTTAAGGTCTTTAGGCAAATTCTCATATGCTCTACGTATGTCAGCGAAATCAATGGTCAAAGGAACAGCCGAATCCTTTTCATCAATAAGAGGATACCACATTACCCAAGTGCAGGGGTCATTCCCGCCTATCGCTCCCCAGACATCAGGATGCAGAACAGGCAGAATAAATGCGCTGTATCCACCTATAGAATGCCCCATTATACCACGAGCCTTGCGATCTGGAATTGTTTGATATGTTTTATCTATAAATGGCACGAGTTCTGATACTATGAAATCTTCCCAATTACCGGTTACCAACGAATTGAGAAAGAGTGTTCCTTCATGAACATCTATAAATACACATATAGCTGGTGTAGTTTTACCAGTTTTGATAGCTTCATCAAAAGCACTACTGTAAAAGGCGGCATTAGCAATATCGTAATGATGACCGATATAGTAAATTACCGGATACCGATTTTTCCCATCTCCATAGCCATCTGGAAGATAAACCTCAATATGGCGGGTGCTGGATATACCAACTATATTTTTAGCGAGCGCAGCGCTTTCTATATCATGGGAAACGATCTTTGATGCTTGTAAATTCATCACACCAAACATTAAAACTAATGAAAGTGCGAAAACTAATATACACATGAAAGAAAAGTTGCTGATTCGTTGAAACAGTTGTTGAAACATGGTGAAATACCTCCGTTAAAGGTTATGGTTGTTTGGAAAATCTAAAATTTCTGTATGAATCATATGAGTTTTTCAGTTAGTATCGTAGAACATGCAGCCTGCTCGTTCAGAACACGAATAAATCCGTTGTGTTGCGCGCAGCGTCTCGCCACCAGAGAAACAAGCTGGCAGCATGTTCTACTTCGTCCGTAAGTGAAAAACTCGTATAAATAAGAGATTTACTACAAAATGCATTCAAGTGAAATGCTGTAATCCCTTGATAATTCTGGCTTTTAGTTACACTTTGTGCTTATTTTCAATAATGTCTAGTTCGCGTCTTTTTTTGGCCTTTTACAACTTGGATTTGACAGTTCCCCAGGTAGTCGTAAGCTTACCTCGTTTGTCAACTGTTGAGATTACTGTTCCCTGGTCACCTGCCGTGGCATAGCGAATGAAGCTAGCAAAGGGATAATCCACTTGAAAATCGCAGTACCACATGCGATATTGACCGGCATCCAGGATGACACTGGGCGCCATGAATTCACTGGCCACTGCACCCGGCACTCGGAGAACAGGATTCCCTGAGTATTTGGTCCAGTGAATGCCGTCCTTTGAGGTGGCATATCCAATTTGGCCCAGGTCTCCATATCCCGTATACCACATCTCGTAACCGGATGCGGTTTTGAGCACACTTGGCGTATGAATGTTTGGCGCATCAAAAGCACCGGGAGCCCCAGTCTGCAATACCGGGTCACTGAATTGAAATGGCGGCGCGGTGGTTGCAGGATCATTATATTTGGTCCAATGGATGCCATCGGTTGAGGTAGCATAGCCTACCATGGCAGTCCTGGGGGATGGGAAATTTCCCATGGAGCCGTCAAACCACATCTTGAAGGTATTACCTTCCTTGATAACTGCGCTTGGTGCAATCAGGTCACTGTCCCATTCACCGGCCGGGCCCCGCTGTATAACCGGCGAGGACTGGCGGTCCCAGTTAATGCCATCAACAGAAGTCGCGTATCCGATTGCGCTCCCGTTGGGACCTGTCACTCCGGCAGGGGTCGCTGAATACCATAAGCGAAACGTATTGCCATCTTTAATAACCTCCGCACCAATGATGTCACCGCCATCCCATTGCCCTGGCCTCTTGGACAAGACCGGGGCAGGATGCCGCGTCCAGTTGATGCCATCCTGTGACCAGGCATAGCCGATTTGCCCTTCGGAGCCAAAAATTTGGCTTTTATCAGCTCCATGATACCACATCTTCAGGGTGTTACCGTCTTTGATCACACACGGCAAAAACACGAGACCCGCATCCCATGGGCCGGCTGGGGCAAGATCCAAGGCAGGTTTCCCCTGATATTCGAGCCATTGGGTTTGCGCTTGCACATATCCTGGTGATATAATCAGCGCTACTGACGCTAAGATTATAAAAATGAAACACGCGAAAAAAAAGTTGCTGATTCGTTGAAACAGTTGTTGAAACATGGTGAAATACCTCCTTACGTGTTTGTACTGCTTTCTTTCTTGCATTGTAACACTTCTTGAGCTATAATTGCGTTGCAATCTACGAATGTTTATAAGACCACTTTAACAATCTCGACAACCTACTCTAATGCAAGTGATATACCAAACAGTAGTGGAAAACAAAAAAGGCGTCCCGCGTAAGGCAGGACGCCTTTTTTCTGCTTTACTCAGAAAATTATCTTCAGACACTTCAGTAATATAGTTGTTAGTTTTTCTCTAACAGATAAAGTGCATAGACACCGAGTTTTTCGCCAAAACTTGGTGTCTTTTCGTGTTAGATTATTACTAACACCTGTTAGTTGTCAACTAACACTTTTTGAGACTCAGTTTAAATCCAATTTATGTTTACTGACTAACTGTGCCAGCCATGAACGGTTCATTCCTGACTTTCTGGCAGCTTCGGAGACATTGCCATCAGTACTGGAAAGCAATTCGGCTAAGAACAATCGTTCCACTTGTTCTTCTGCTATTCTTCGCGCTTCAGCTTTGGCAGCTTTTAATTCCTCATTGTTCCTGGGTATCACCACACTTTCCGCGTTGGCTTTCATGCCCTTAGCTGTTACCATCAGCGTTTGTATTTCCTCGGGCAGGACATCCAGCGTTATCATCTTTCCCCGACACAGAATCATCGCGCTTTCGATAAGATGCTGAAGTTCCCTTATGTTTCCCGGATAATCGTAGTTACGCAGGGCATTGAGTGCAGTTTCCTCAACTCCGAGAATCTTTTTACTTAGCTTCTCGTTATAATCGGCGATGAAATGGTTAATCAGCAAAGGAATATCTCCCCGCCGCTCACGCAAAGGTGGAAGCCTTAATTCAAAGACTCTGAGGCGATAGTATAGGTCCTGGCGAAATTTTCCTTCGTTAACCAATTGCGCCAGGTTACGATGGGTAGCAGTGATTAAACGGACATCCACCTTAATGTCTGTATTGCTTCCCAAGCGCTGAATGACGCCATCCTGAAGGACGCGAAGGAGGCGTACCTGCGCGCTTAACGGCATATCGCCAATTTCGTCCAGAAACAAAGTGCCGCCATTAGCCTCTTCAAAACGCCCGATTCGCCTTGCTGCCGCCCCTGTAAAGGCGCCTTTTTCATGTCCGAACAGCTCACTTTCAAACAAGCTTTCTGGAATAGCGTTACAGTTTAGCGCGACCAAATTCCTGGTCGCGCGTGGGCTGATTTGATGAATCGCTTGAGCCAATAATTCCTTGCCTGTGCCTGTTTCGCCGTAGATTAGAACAGTGGAATCAGTCAGCGCAACTTGTTCAGCTTTTTTAAGGACAGCAATAAGCTCGTCGCTGTTACCGATGATGTTTGCAAAACTGTATTTTTGCTTGACGGATAACCTTAATGCCGCGTTCTGACGCCGCAAAAGAGCTTCAGCCCGTTGCAAATCCTGATACAAGTTCGCTTTCTCAATGGAGACCGCGATATTGTCCGCCATTGCTTCCAGCATCCGTTGGTCGTCCTGGATGAATTTACTATCTTTCTTATTAACCGCTTCTATGACTCCCAATACGCCATCTTTTCCATGTAATGGCACACATAATACTGAACCTACTAAGAGAGACTTATTTGCCGCAGTTTCCAGGCAAAAACGTTCGTCCTTACTTATGTCCTGCACTAAGGCTGACTTACCTTCACGAAAAACCCAGCCCACGACTTGAGGGAATCCGCCGTTCGCCTGATTGCTAAAGTGGAGAGAAACACTTTCGGCATGCAGTAATTCCGCGGCTTTTTGGATAATAGATTTTAGCAGTGTATCTATCTCAATCGTCAAGTTAAGCGCGCTTGAAATGTTATAAAGAGCGGATAATTGAGAAATCTTGACTTCTAATTGCTGATTTGCCACCAGCAAGCGGCGGTAACGATTGAGGCGGGTAATAGTCCGAACACGCATTTGTAGTTCGCCGCGGTCAAAAGGCTTGGTGATAAAGTCATCGGCGCCGGCCTCAATGCCCTGCATTCGAGAATCACGGTCATCCAACGCTGTCACCATGATGATAGGCACTTCCGCAAGGATAGGGTCAGCACGAAGCTGCCGACAGACTTCAAAGCCATCCATGCCAGGCATCATGACATCCAGCAAAATCAGGTCAGGGGTGAGTTCCTTTGCTTGTGCTAACGCTTCTGCGCCAGTGCTGGCGAAAGCTAAATTATAATTTTGCTTGGCCAGCAGAGCTTCCAGAGTGTCGCGTCCAATTTGGTCGTCATCGACAATAAGAATAGTGCTATTATTGTTCATGAAGGTTCCTTTTCTAAGTGACTATGAAAGTGGTTTTATACCTTTCTGACCAAACGCCAGGACGATAAAATGGCACAGAGGCAAGGAGGCAAGAAGGCATGGCGGCTAATTAACCATCTTGCCGTCTTGCCGTCTTGCCCTCTTACCCGTTTCATGCTCTGGTGATGGAAAAGTTAAAGAATTAACTTCATAATTAGGTACTTATTGGGTTTCGCTTCACTTGAGCCTCGACCGCTAAAATCAACTCCTTGAAGCTGACTGGTCTGCTTATATAGTCATTTGCTCCCGCCTCTAAACACCGTTCTCGGTCACCGGGCATAGCCAACGCTGTCAGGGCAATGATGGGAATGTCAGAGAGATGCGCATCCGCACGAATGAGACGAGTCACTTCCAATCCATCCAGGTCTGGAATCTGGATATCCATCAGGATTACAGCAGGCTTTTCTTCTTTGACTCGTTGTATAGCCTCGGTCCCGTTCCGCGCAACCGTAACCCGGTATCCCTTTGCCAACAGGTAGTCTGAAGTAATTCCAAGGTTGACTTCGTTATCTTCTACTAATAGGATTAAAGGCAATACCACCTCTTGTTCTCCAGTGACTGTTGCGACAGGTAGAGTTGATTTACCAGTTGCGGTTGGCAAAAGACTACTTAGGGTTGGGATTTTCTCGTCCTGCTCGTACCATGGCAATGAAACAGTGAAACGACTTCCTTGACCAACTTCACTTTCGACACTGATACCTCCCTGGTGTAGTTCCACCAGACGATGTACCAGCGCCAATCCCAGTCCTGTGCCGGTTTGCTGTCGCGATAAACTGCTATCTAATTGCGTAAAGGGCTTAAACAAAAGCGGCATCTGTTCTGGTGATATACCTATGCCGGTATCCCAGACGATAAAGCGAACGGCGTGATGCTCTGAATCGCCAACCACTTCAAGACCAATGGTTCCACCAGCTTTAGTGAACTTGACCGCGTTGCTTAACAGGTTCACCAGGATTTGCTTCAAGCGACGTTCATCTCCCTGAAACGTTGTCACAGAATTATCAATGGTTGAAGATACATGCAGCCGCTTCTTTTGAGCATCCTGTTTGATAAATCGCAAACTGGCTTCGCAGACCGCTTCGACTGAAACTGGGCCAATCTCCAACGCTAATTTGCCGACCGCGATTTTGGAAACGTCAAGAATGTCGTTTATCAAGGAAAGAAGATGACGGCCGCTCTCCTCAATACCACGCAAACACTTCATCTGTTTGTCGTTTAGAGGCCCATACACTTCCTCCTGTAAGCCCTCAGACATTCCCAGGATAGCGCTCAATGGCGTGCGCAACTCATGGCTCATACTTGCCAGAAACTCATCTTTGAGGCGGTCTGCTCTGGCTAATTCCGCGTTGGCGGCACTCAATTCTGAAGTTCGTTCTTTAACCTTCTGAGATAATAAAGCGCGTTCTGCTTCCAGGGCTGCTTCCACTTGCTTCCGTTTGATGATACCCGCCAGTGTATTGGCAACCGCGGTCAAGAATTCCTCTTCCCTTCTGTCTCGGCGGTGACCCTCTTTCAAGTATAGATGGATAACCCCGATTACTCTACCAGTCGATAGAATAGGTACGGCATATCCACCATGAGGAGTAATTCCCTCATACGTAATCTCATGGCGTGCGTCAACGCCATCAGAGAATTGGATTTCTTGCAAAGCTGCTGCACGCCCGCAGAGGCATTTGCCAAAGGGAACTTGCGTACATGCAAGGAGTAACGATTCTGGCAGTCCTTTCTGAACTTTTATTTCGAGCATCTCAGTATCATCTCTTGCAAGAAATATACCACCTCTTGACTCAAAGGAAAGCCAGGGAATCGAAAGAACAATGTCAATAGTGCGCTTCAGAATCTCTTCGAGAGAAATATCTTCTAATGACAAATACAAGATAGAATTTAGTGCGGTTTGGATATCGTAGTTCTGATGGGTCGCCTCCACTGCCAGTCTATGTTCAGCAATCTCGTTTTGAAGTTGCTTATTGATTATTCTTAGTTCTTCTGTTTTCTCTTCTACCAATTCTGCTAAGTGGTTGCGGTTTCTTTGCAATTCGGCCTCTGCTTTTTGGCGTTCGGTGATTTCCCAACTGTTGAGTAAAGCAATGGCTGCAAACTCACCGAACGCCGATGCCAGGCGAGCATCATTTGCGGTGAATCCCCCAGGTTTGTTGGCAAGTCCGATTAAGCCGACTACTTTCCGGTCAATCACCAGCGGTGCAAATAATACATTGTCAAGAGCTACATGCCCTTCTGGCATATATTTCACCCATTCACTCGCGGAGAATTTGTTATGATATATTGCCTTGCCGGTGCGGTATACTTCTCCGCGCAATCCGCGAATAGGCATTAGAAGCGAAGGGTTAACAGCGCATGGCAGCCCACCTGAATCCAGGAACAGAACCTCATTTTCCATACCCTCTTCAGACAACAGAGCAACGTATCCGGCAGCAGCTCCAACAAGGTTTTTGCAGGAAGCGAATATGGCTCGTGCTGCGTCTTGAAATTCGTGATATTCCATAACCGACCGGGAGCCTTTCAGTAACGCCGAGATTTCTGCCTGTCGCTGTCGTGACTCCTCAAGAGCGCGACTTAGCATCTCCTCTGTCTGCTTATGTTCGGTAATATCTCGAATAATGGCCAATCCACCTATAATCTCACCGGCTTCGTTAATCAACGGAGAATAATAGGCTTCAAAAAAGCCTCGCCGACCGGTTTCAGGTACGATATATTCCCTATCCCTGGCAACGACGATTCTACCAGCAAGCGCTTCAAAGAAAAACTTATCTTCGCCGGTTTCCTTCAAGAATGGGAAAACATCAAAGGCGCATCTTCCAAGCGTTTCTGACTTGCTAACCCCTGAGATACATTCCATCGCCGGATTCCAGATAGTGTAGTGGCAATCATGGTCAAAAGCTATGATACCGTCAACACTACTATTGATAAGTATTTCAGAGAACTCCTTTGGGCGTAGAGTGTCAGCTTCCATCTGTTTGCGCTGGGTAATCTCTCTTTGGAGTTGCTCATTGACTTGTATTAGCATGTTCTTCTACCAATCCTTCAAGGCGGGTGCGGTATTGCTGCAATTCCTCATCAAAATTTTTTAGCTCCATGAGTTTTGGCAAAAATTAAATTTCCGACAACTTCTGTTGTCGCTTTCAAATTAATCAACACATATGTTAACACTTTTTCTCCTTCTGTTCAACAAAAAATCTGAATTTTCTTTAATCCGGACATGAAAACACCTCACAAAGGAAAAAATGACATTTAGCAAGTTCCGTACCACCTACAAATCGCATTCTGGTTAGGCTTTATCGTACCAAAAAGCAGTGCCTCTGTCAACCATCTTTTTTAGCCCAATTGTCCAGTATTGACGAGCATTTTCTGTCTATCCTATCCTTTTGAGTCCAATAGCTCTTGATTAAATGAATTGTAGGTGAAATTTACCAAACTGGAGGTGAAAATCCCTATATTGACTGGATTTTCGTAATTCTTGCCGAAGCTCTTAAGTAAGTTCCCCAAAAATTTTTAAACTTAGCCACAGAATCACACAGAAAAGCACAAAAAGAATTTCGTAGCTGAAGTGGCCATCACTTCAGGTTTTTTCTGTGAAAATCTGTGGCTAAAACTCTAAAATATTTTCTGAAAGATGCTTAGAAACCAAATTTTATAGCCGCTGATTTACAGACCACGCTGATTTAAAAAAGACCAATCAGCGTGGTCTGTAAATCAGCGGCTATATTTAAGTCCCAGGAGGTGTTTGAGTAATTTAATCAATATGGAATAACAACAATTTCCAGAACCAACAGTTGGAGCATTATACGAGTTTTTTCAGAAGAGAGATAAAGATATTAGATTTTTTAGTGAGGCAAATTCTTTACACAGAAACTTTTATGAAAATGAATTGACCAGGACAGCTATATTTTTGAGGACGCTTAGTATAAAATTGATGTCGTTGTTATCCCAGTTACTTTAGTCCTTGCTTTTGGAGGTTACTTCTATTGTTTCTGTTCGCCCAATTTTTCTTGAGCCAACTGCACCAGTTTTTCTAATCCAGTCCTTCCGTTTGCAGATTGAACAAACTTGCGATAGAAAGAGAAAGCAGTTTGTGGTTGCCCCTTTTTTTCATAAGCCATCCCCAAATGCCAGAGGACATCAACCGCATCAGGCTTCAGTCGCAGGGCTTTTCTCAATTCGGAAATGGCGTCCTCCGTTTGCCCCTGGAGCAGTAGTGCTTCTCCCAGGGAGGAATGCGCTTGTGGGGAGTAGTAGGCGTCAGACTGCGTCGAGAGACGAACTGCTTCGCGAAGCGACTCAATCGCCGCCGGCAGATTGCCCTCATCCTTTTCAAGCTGTCCTAATTGGAGGTATACCTCCGCCAGGAAAATCTCCATCTCCATCATACGGCTTTGGTTTAACTGTGTAGAGGGGACCAACTGAGGTTCCTTATCCGTACCCGAACTTTGGCAAGTTCGGCTACAATGGGAAATGGCTTGCTTGAAAGCCTCTCGTCCCTTCTGCTTCTCTCCTTGTAGCACATAGATCTTTCCCAGCAGTAGCCAGGCGGAACTGAAATCAGATTTCAACTGAACAGCTTCTTGCGCGCACTCAAGAGCCATTTTCACTTCCCCCATCTCCAGACAGAGAGAAGCAAACAGGACGTAATTCGTCGGATTCTGCGGTTCATCTTGAATCTTTGCCATGAAGTGCGTAAACGCTGCTTTCTGAAGTTGTTTTTGTTCTTGCGTAACCTGTTGCAACAAACTTTGCGTCTGTGCTGAGTCCGGGTCAAGGCGAGACGCAATTTCAAGCTCCTCAATAGACTCCTGCAGTTGGCGCGCGGAAAAGTAAGCTTCGCCCAACTGCCGATGAGTTTCTGCATCCCCTGGTTTCAACGCGACTGCGGTTTGACTTTGGAGGATTTGCCGCTTCAAGAGTTTTTCCTGTTCTCGTTGAACACTTCCAATTCCTGCCAAAGCAACTGCATCATTTGGTTTTATCCGCAGGACGCTCAAAAATGAGTTCTTCGCAAGCTCTAATTGTCCCTGTTGGAGATAAAGGGCCCCAAGGTTCTGGTGGACTTCCACGAAGGAGGGCTGTAGCCGCAACGCGGCTTCATATTCTGAAAGGGCTTCTTTGAGTTTGCCGCTGCTATGGTATGCCGTCCCCAAATCATAATGACATGCCGGCGTTTCAGCAAGTGAAAGAGACGCTTGATATTCCATGATAGCTTTGTCAAATGAGCCTTTGTGATGCCAAACTTTTCCCAGAGCGTGGTGAACTTCCGGAGAACCAGCAAGTAGCTCCGACGCAGTTTGAAGCGATTTGAGCGCGTTGTCAAGGGCGCCTTTTTGCAGATAGAACATTCCAAGCTGAAAGTGGGGCTGTCCATCTTCAGGATTACGTTTGACCGCTTGCAAAAGTTGTTGTTCCGTTTCACTATCTGTGCTCTCTGAAATGGAAATCAACGTCATTTCGCTATGCCCACAAGGGTTTTGGAAAAGAAAGAACAGTGCGCCTAATATGACAAGAACAGCGCCATTCAATTGGGTGTGTAAATTCCAGCGCATCTTATAGCCTCCATACGCATCAAGTTAAGGGCAATTACGCAGCCCCCCTCCTTCCTCCCCCTTGATGGGGGAGGCTAGGTGGGGGTGAAATGGTAGCATTCTCTTGTTATTCACCCTCCCCTAACCCCTCCCATCAAGGGAGGGGAACTGAAAAAAACGCTTAACTTGATGCCAATGGGGGAATTTAGCATATCCTCCTTTGTTTCATTTTCTCATCTTCCCGCTTTTTCTTGTCGGATGGTGAACTCCTGTCGCGCCGGAATATCCGACAACTGTGTGACCTGTCCATTCGGCCAGATGACTTCAAGCCGGTCAACCTTGACAAAATCACTTAGACCAAAATGTACCCTCAAGTCATTTTGGGAAGCGTAGCTATTGCCCGAACGAACTTCTCTCACCTGAGTCAACTTTCCAGTTGTCGCGCGGACTTTTGCTCCAATAGCGCATATATTGCTTTTTGTCCCAATAAGCTTCACCGTCAACCAACTGTTCTGGTTGCCTCCGTCATTTCGGAGAAGCGTCGGCGGGGCGTCTATGTTAGTTACCAAAATGTCTATATCCCCATCGTTATCATAGTCCCCGAAAGCTGCCCCCCGACTGGAGAGACAAATCCCTTGAATTGGGTATTCTTTGAAATGTCCTTGTTCATTCAAAAAGAATTGATTAAGCTGATTGTAAGACTCGCCGTATTGCGGGAAATTGTCGACCTGGGGATAAATATGGCCATTGGCAATAAACAGGTCTAAGTCCATATCATTATCTGCATCAAAGAACCCAACTCCCCAACTCATTTGTTGATAAGTTGCTTCTGCCAGTCCTACTTCTTCCGCCACGTCCTCGAAGAAACCGTTTCCTAAGTTGCGATAGATAGTGCTGTATTCTCCGGTGTAATTGGTGACGACGGCATCAAGATCTCCGTCGTTGTCAAAATCCCCGAAATCCACGCCCATGCTCGCCTGCACGTCGCCGAATCCTGCAAGACTCACGCCTGCTACCAACCCCACCTCCATAAAGGTCCCATCCCCGTTGTTCTGATAAAGAAAATTGGGTTGAGCATCATTCGCAACATACAAATCAATATCGCCATCGCCGTCATAATCGGTCGCACAAACCCCCATGCCATAAGCTTCAAACGCATCAACCAATCCCGCCTCCTCGGTTTTGTCCGTAAATGTCCCATCCTCATTATTCTGATAAAAAACATCCGGCGCCCCAGGAAGCCCCCGCGGTCCAAGCATCACTGTGGTAAGGCCACGCCAGTTGAAAGTACGCTCTGCAGTTATCACCTCAGCGAGAGAGGCATCCACATAATTAGAAACATAAAGATCTAAATCGCCATCGCCGTCAGCATCAAAGAAAGCTGCCGCCTCTCCCCATCTCGCGTCAGCCACGCCTGCTTCTTGGGCGACATCGGTGAATGTGCCGTCTCCATTATTATGGTAGAGCGCATTTGGGCCGAAATTGGTAACATACAAGTCCACCCAACCATCACCATCGTAATCGGCGGCGCAAACCCCGACGCCCCACTGATTCCCTGCTACGCCCGCCTGTTGGGTGACATCTAAAAAGGTACCATTGCCCAAATTTCGATAGAGGTGATTTCCATGCTTGATAATTTTATCAGCCTCCAGACCCCAGCCACTGACGATAAAAATGTCCAAATTTCCATCCTGGTCAAAATCGACGAAGGCAGCGCCATTCCCGACAGACTCTAACAAATGGTCTCTCTCTTTGCCGCCACAAAAAGTTGCCGCCCTCAACCCGGCTTGCTCCGCCACATCGGTAAAGTGCACAGCGGACGTTTGTCCATAAAGGAGAAAGATGAATGAGATGAGAAAAAAAACATAGGGGATAATTTTGGCAATCAAAGGTATTGACCTCATTTGCTAATGTTAGAAACCGATTTTTCACTTCGTTCAAGGACATGGTTTTGGGAAAACTCGGTTTTTGTTCCAATTATTATTAAAAGATAACAGAAATCAAAAACATAATCAAGCAAAATTTCTTATTGACAACTCCCATTTTTTATTATATAATAAAATAGTCCTGACTGTTTTTAGGCGTCGGGAGTAGTCAAAGAAATGTCTCAACCTTTGAAAGGAGGGAATAACAGTGAAAGGCAAATGGTTTATAATTGCGTTTGCTGTTGTCATGACGATATTCGTGCTTAATAACATTGCAGCAGCATTGACCTTTGATTTTGTCGGAAATGATGCAAAGAAGTGGTTTGATGAATTTGTCAAGAGCAAAAAAACCACGATAGGGGGTGCCGATGCCGGCTGGCATCTTACGGCGGATGGCCTGACGACGAATAATGACGTTGTCTCGGGGCATGACCGAATCGGAATTGCTGAGGATTGGACCGATTACACTCTGGAATCCCAGTACCAATATCTCAAGTTCGGAGCACACAAGGAAGCGCATCTTTACGTCCGGTGGAACGACCAGGCGAATAACTATTTTTTCAGAACTATTGGGCGCACCAATGCTGGTGGAGCAGGCAGCGGATGGAGTATTGAATGGCTCCGCAAAGTTGGTGCAGCAGATAACGAAGGAGATATTACCGATGATAAGAAGATTCTGGGGGACCTGAAAGAGAAAACCCTTTATGGCTTGAGGGGAGAAATCAAAGACCAGACGCTGATGGTGGATTTCTTTAACGGGAAAGAGTGGCTCCCCGCCGGTGAAGTGACATATCCTGGAACGTTCAAAAAGGGCGGCATCGGCGTTGGCAGGTCCAGCACCGAAATGGCTTTTCAATACCTACGCGTGAACGGTACGGGTATCGCACCGGATGCAACGCCAGTCCAGGCTCTGGGCAAATTAGCGACAACTTGGGGCCGTCTGAAGAGATGGTAACCAAACTTTTCTTTAAGAAAGAAAAGTTTGATCAAAAGAAATAACAAGATAAAAATCGTTTAAATAACTTTAGCCAGTTGTTTACTAACACGAGTTTTTCAGTTATCAGAAGATAATGCGTGCCTTTCGTGACCTTTCTTTAAGAGAAGATTTAACCGCAGAGAACGCAGAGAAGGCGCGGAGCACGCGGAGAAAAAAGAGTGAGAGAAAAACCTCTGTGTTCTCCGCGCTTCCTTCGCGAACTCTGCGGTTAAAAGAGGATTAGATGCTAACTGAAAAAGTCGTATTACTAAGGTAAATAACTGGCTAATAATGTTTTTAAGGAGAAAACGATGTCGGAAAAAATTCGCGCGGGGTTGTTGGGTATCTCACACGCCCACGCTATCGGAAAATTGAGGACGATTCAATCCTCACCGGAATATGAATTAGTCGGGATTTGTGAACCTAATGCGAAAGTGCAACAGCGACGCAAGAATGACGATGTATTCAAAGGGGTGCGTTGGCTGTCAGAGCAAGAGCTCTTAGGAAACGACACAGTGCAGGTTATCGCGGTGGAAGGTCACGTGCAGGACAATCTCGCCTTAGCGCGGCGCGCGGTCGAAGCGGGCAAGCATGTACATTTAGACAAGCCTGCAGGCGAATCGCTAAATGAATTTAAAGCGCTGCTGGATTTGGTGAAACAGAAACATCTGCTGTTCCAGATGGGCTATCAGTTTCGCTACAACACCGGATTTGAATTAGCGATGAAAGCAGTAAATGAAGGTTGGTTGGGGGAAATATTTTTCGTTCACGGAAGCATCGGTTCCACTATCAGCCCGGAGAGCCGTAAGGAATTGGCGTTTCATCCCGGCGGTATGATGTTTGAGCTTGCCTGTCATCTGATTGATACGTTAGTTGCGCTGCTTGGTCGTCCTCAACAGGTGACTCCGTTTATGCGCCATGATGCCGCATTGCACGACCAATTAGCGGACAATACTCTCGCGGTTTTTCAATTTGAACGCGCCATTGCAATTATGGAAAGCGCGGCGATGGAAATCCAGGCCGGGCAACGCCGCAAGTTAGAGATATGCGGGACCGAAGGCACAGTAGTTGTTCAGCCTATTGAGCCGCCTGCGGTGCGCCTTTGTCTTAGTCAAGCGCATGAAGGTTTCCAGGCGGGATGGCAATCTGTCTCCGTGCCCAATATTCCGCGCTATGTGCGTGATTTTGCGGAATTAGCGCGTTGCGTTCGTGGCGAGCAGCAGCCCAGTTATTCGTTGGAACACGATGTTATCGTACAAGAAACGCTGCTGCGTGCATGCGGGACATTAACATGAAAGGAGGAGGTGAAGAAAAATGAAGGTTACCCAGGGTTTGCTTCTACCGTTGCTGTTTTTATGTTCTGTTCTTGCGGTGATATTTCCTTCTGTTGGGAAAGGAGTTGCTGATAAGTCTTTAGTGCTGTGTTTCTCCTTTGAAGAGGCAGAAGGTAAGGAAACTAAAGACTTAAGTGGAAATGACAATACAGGCGCAGTAAATGGCGCCAAATGGACAGAAGATGGCAAAAGAGGAAAAGCTCTCTACTTTGACGGGACAAGTAGCTATGTTGAAGTTTCTGACTCTAAGAGTTTGAATATGACTGATGCTATTACGGTTGAGGCCTGGATTTATGCCGAGAGCTATCCTGGCGACTATCCCAGGATTGTAATGAAAGGATACGGCACCGCTTATGAACTTGATGCTAAGAATACTAACTCAATTGATTGGGAAGCAAATGTAGGAGGGTGGCACGAGTGTAATAGCGGGGCTAATACTATCGCCCTAAAACGCTGGCATCACGTCGCTGGGACATTTGATGGAAAGGCGATGAAAGCATTTATAGATGGGGTAGAAAAAATCTCCTGTCCCTTTAGTGGAAAATTGGGTACAACTAATGACGTCTTGCAAATAGGAGCGTACACCCCCAAAGGTTCAGTTCATTTTCATGGTGTCATTGACGAAGTTGCTATTTACAACAGGGTTCTAAGTTTGGCAGAAATTAAACAGGACATGGAGGAAGGTATTCTACCAACCACTGTGAATACCCTTGGCAAATTAGCTATAACCTGGAGCCGTATCAGAACAAGTTACTAATGCCCCGGTTGGTGATTGGTAACTGGTGAGTGGTTACCAATCATCAATCACCAATCACCAATCAAGCACGTTAGATACTCGTAGGCACTTTTTTCACTAATTTACCCAAGTCAAATCAGGAGGGCAAAATATGCCGATTTTATCCCATACTGTTCTCCGGCAATTGAGTTATCAAATTTTTCGCAATGCCGGCGCCACCGCAGAAGACGCGCGGATTGTCGCTGACCATTTAGTAGATTCCAATTTAGCTGGGCACGATTCTCACGGCATTATCCGCCTGCCCGGATATGCGCACGGTGTGAAAGGCGGAGGCATTAAGCCCAGCACGGAATATGAGATTGTGAAGGAAACTCCGACAACCGCTGTAATTGATGGCAAAGGCGGTTGGGGTATATCTTTAACTTTGAAAGCTACAGAGATGGCAGTTGAAAAAGCTAGGAACTATACTTTTGGCGCGATTGGTATTCATCGTTGTAGTCATATTGGACGTTTAGGTGATTTCCCGCCACGAATCGCAAAGCACGGCATGGCTGGGTTTGTGCTACTGAATGGCGGTGGCCGGTTCACTGCGCCTTTCGGTGGAACCGGACGGAGATTACCGCCTAACCCATTAGCGTTTTCCGCGCCGATTGATGATGAGAAGTGTATTATGCTGGATATGACTACCAGCGTCGTCGCCGGAGGAAAGATTGATATAAAACGGGTGCGAGGTCAACAAATGCCTGAAGGATGGGTAATTGATGCTGAAGGCAAGTCCATACACGACCCGAATGATTTTGACAAAGGCGCGGTTTTGCCTTTGGGTGGAATCCAGTTTGGCCACAAAGGCTATGGCCTTGCCATGATGATTGATGTTTTGGCCGGCGGGCTTTCATGGGCTGGATGTAGCCGCCAATCCCCAACTCGCGGCGCAAGTGGAGTATTCGTCATGGCGATAAATATATCCAGTTTCATTGAATTGAATGAATTTAAGAAGGAAGTTCAGGGACTCATTGAGTGGGTGAAATCATCGCCTACGCTTTCGGGTTTTGAGGAAATTTATTATCCAGGTGAAATCGAAGAGGTAGAGTGTGAGAGACGAGAACGCGAGGGGATTTATATCGAAGATGAAACATGGAACCGGATAACAGAGGTTGCAAGAGAACTTGGGGTTACAGTGCCGGAGTAAGGTCGAATCTATCGAGACATTAAGAAACCGAGTTTGAAAAAGCTCGGTTTCTTACCTCTCCTTCCTCGTTACCCAACACCGGGCAAAATCAAAATTTTTCACACGTAGCCGCACACACTCTATCACTCTCAAACCACTGCCATACAGTAATTTTGCTATCAGTCGGGTCAAACAGTTGTTTATTTGACTTGCTCCTCGAAGTGTGTTATGCTATACTTACTTACCTAATAATCGAATTTACGATTAAGGCTACTTGCCGAGGTCGTAATGCGTAAACAAAAATGATTGGAGAGGATGATAAAATGGCAAGAAAGCAAGAAACAGAAATCCTGGACAATTCAGATGACGCGGATGAAGTTGTCCCTGTCAAGTATGAGATAACCAGCTATGGGGCAGACTTTCTTGTTGATGGTCTGGTCAGACGGCTCAAAGATGGAAGCATATTTATGCCTTTGTTTCAGCGTGGCTTTGTATGGACTTATACGCAAGCATCGCGTTTTATAGAGTCGCTTTTACTGGGATTGCCAGTTCCGGGAATATTCTTGTCGAAGGAATACGAAACGCAAAAATTGCTGGTTATTGACGGACAGCAAAGATTAAGAACGCTTCAGTATTTCTATGAAGGCATATTCCCAGATAGCGGAAAGGAATTTGCATTAAGTGGCGTTCAGCCACAATTTGATAGCCTTACATATAAAAGGCTCAAAGACGAAGACCGACGTCAATTAGATAACTCTATTTTGCACGCAACAATTGTCCAGCAGGAAAAACCTCCCGAGGATGACAGCAGCATCTACTATATCTTCGAGAGGCTGAATACTAGCGGTACGCCGCTTTCGGAGCAAGAAATTCGGGCATGTATCTATCACGGTGAATTCAATAATCTGCTAAAAGATTTGAACGAAAACGAGGCATGGCGCTCAATATACGGGCGTGTAAACAAACGAAGAAAAGAGCAAGAACTCATACTCCGCTTCTTCGCACTCTACTTCAATAGCGACAACTACAAGAGTCCAATGAAGGAGTTCCTTAACCGTTATATTGCCAGCAACAGACACTTGAAGTTACAATCAGCCGGTCAACTTACCCAAGTTTTTACTAACACAATCAGAGTCATTAATGATTATCTCGGCAACAAGGCTTTCAGACCCAGGGGAGCATTAAATGCAGCCGTCTTTGACTCAGTGATGGTTGGCGTTGCAAGAAGGCTTGAGAAGGGAAATATATGCAATAGAGAAGGATTTCGGGAACGGTATCAATCTCTCTTAAAGGACGAGGAATACAATGAATGGACCCTTAGCGGCACCACAGATGAAGCCAGGGTAAGGCAAAGGATACAAATGGCGACCAATGCTTTCAGGGACTTAGAATGACAAACATTAAAATTGTAAGTTACAAAACGCGACTCGACAATTTATTCAAAAAGGTTGAAGCTTTGCCGGAGGATTTCGAGCTTCAATCTCATTGGGCAAAATATTTGTGTGTCCTTGTCTCTGGCTTCCTAGAGACTTCTGTGCGTGCAATTTACAGTCAGTACGCTCACAAGAGAGCAGCGCCAAATGTAGCCAACTATGTTACACGCAGGTTAGATAGCTTCCAAAACCCAAATATGACCAAGATTATCAATCTCACAAACTCGTTCAATCCAGGATGGGGAGATTCTCTCAGAGAAAAAACCGAAGGAGAACTCAAAAATGCAATTGATAGTATCTGCGCAAACAGAAATTTGATTGCCCATGGTAGAGATAGCGGGATAACCTATGCACGTATAAATGATTGGTATCAAGACGCTATTGAAGTTGTTGAGCTAATTGAAAAACAATGCGAAGATGGATAAAGCGTATAGTACATCGGGGCTTAAGTTGAGATACCATTTTATAATCAGCTACAGAATCACACAGAAAGATACAGAATTTTTCTATGTGATTCTGTGAAGTTCTGTGAGTCTAAAAAAAATAATAACTCCTATTTTCAAAAAGTGCTGGTTGAATAAATCGATACGTTCACTTTAATAATACGAGGTTTGGGAGGCAAATTAGGGGTAGCCTATGAATTTTGGTGCTGTTTAATATCCTAAACTCTTCAGATAATCCCGATTCGCCTTCGCAGCCACGGGTACGGCTCGTTCAGCGCGGTCGAGTTCAACTGAAATCCAGCCGTCGTAGCCGGCGTTTTCAAGGCCTTGCAACACTTCGGCGATATTCATCCCCATGTTGCCTTTGCCCAGTTCGGCAAAACGTCCTTCATCCCACCATTTGTTCTTGCGATGATTCCATCTCTTTGGGTCTACCGCCCAGAAGTCTTTCAGATGTACGTGTCCGATGCGATTGGCGTGAGACTTTATTGCTTTCATCGGGTCTGAGCCCGCCGCTAAGATATGACCTGTGTCTAAAAGCAGCGTCAAATTCGGCGCGTGTTTCAGCATCATATCTGCGTCTTCTGCGGTTTCAATCATCGTGCCGAGATGGGCGTGATGGAACGGCTTGATATTGTACTTCACAGCGTAAGCGGTAATCTCATCAAGCGTGCGGGCAGCGTTGATAAAATCTTGCTCGGTAGGATTCGGACCGCCGAAATTTGCTCTCCCACAGCCAGAAACCTCAGATGCGTCATTACCGAGCGTGATGTTGTAATCAATTTTCTTCTCGGGTGAGGGACCACCTACGTTGATAATATGCAGCCCGAAAGTCGCTGCTATCCTGGCTATTTCGACCAATCTCTCCGGCGAATCTGCGCTCAATCCTTCGACGCCTTCATAGCCAGCGTCTCGCACTTCGCCGAGAACTTTCTCTAAATTCTTATTCTGCTCTCCCTGCCACGGAATTAAGTGGCAGGCAATTCTAAACTTTTTGGGCATGTTTGTTCTCCTTTTGGATAGTCTAACCATCGGCTCAATTTACTTTCCAGAAGTTTTGTAAACTTTTGAGTAAAGAGACACCACAAGTGATAAGTGATGAGTGCTAAGTGATGGATAAATCACTCATCACGTTTCACGTTTCACGTTAATATAATTCATACTTCAGCGATATACCACTTTCGAACAGTTGTTCAACTTTTTGTTCAAGTGAGACTCCCAGGATTTGTTCCATCAGACTTTTTCGCGGTTTATATTTAACCACCCTGGGTTCTCCTTTAATTCCTCCAAGTTCCCCCGCGCGTTTGATGGCGTCTTGCAAATCGCCGAGTTCATCGACTAATTTTCTTTCATAGGCTTGTTGTCCTGAGAATATCCGCCCATTTGCCAGCTCTACTATTTCCTTCCGCGTTAAACCTTTATTTTGTCTACCTTCAAAAACGGCATCAACGAATTGAGCATACACATCATCTACCGTTTCCTGTAGGATTGTTCGTTCTTCGTCTGTCATTGAGCGCATTGGTGAACCAGTATCTTTAAATTTTCCGCTTTTAATGACTTCTGAACCAACACCGACTTTTTTCAATATACCGTCCGCGGTAATAATTTGCATGATGACTCCGATACTGCCAGTGAGCGTGCCTGGATTGGCAAAGATTTCATCGGCGGCGCAAGCTATGTAATATCCGCCGGAGGCCGCAGTAGTTCCCATTGAGGCGACAATTTTCTTTCTCGACTTTGTTTTCAATTTGCCCAGTTCGGAATAAATTTCTTGGGTTGGAACGACGGCGCCGCCAGGAGAGTTAAGCCGCAAGACAATCGACTTAACAGACGGATTATCCCTGTATCTATGAATTTGTTCGATGATGGCATCAGACTTAATAATTGTACCAGTAATCTCGATAACCGCAACTTTTGGACCAATATCGCTGAGTGGATTCACCACGATGACAATACCCAAAAGCACCAACAAAATGGCACCTGCGCCAAGGGCAAGAACTATGATTATCGCGGTTTTGCGCGTCATAATTATCAACTCCCTTCTAGCAATAAATCACAGAACAATGACCGAAATTTTTGATTATTAAAGTTTACAAAATTCTCATCGCAAACCGTGATACGTGATGAGTGATGAGTGATTTTATATTTATCACGCATCACGTTTCACGCATCACGTTTTACGTTTCACGAAAGAACATCTCTCCGATTGCCAACACAAGCAGCGCTGCCAGCAAATACCACCAGATTTGCTGATTCTTCTCGACTTCTTGATGATATTCCGTTATCGTTTCGGCTGTTGACGCCGATTCTTGTTCAGACTTCTCGCGATTGACAAGAATACTTTTGACTTCTTCGGGGTCACTTGCACGTAAGTCAGATTCCAGTGTGTCAACATTGACCGCGAAGTAGCGTTTCTGACCCTCAAGGTGTACCGAGTAGATTCCCGGCTTCCTGGTCGATTCGTAGAATGCGGAACCCTCTTCGTTTATGGTAGTTCGGTATTCTTCGCCAGAGGGATTAAATACGGCAACCGTTGTCCCCGGTGCAAAATCAAATCCGCTCAACTGGACAGGGGCATTTACCAAATAATCTTTTTTCGCTTCCGACGTTCTTAAAGTGAGATATTTAACCATCTCATGAATAAAAGGCAGGAACACGCCACGTTGGGGGAAATCCGTCCATTCAGCATCAAACGTCGAGGTAAATAGCAGCACCCGCCCTCGCCCATATTGTTTTTCGACTAAAGCAGGAATACCATCGTCGTACTTCAAAAGCTCATCGGCTCCCGTTAGCGTGGCAACACGAAAGCGTTTGTAAAAGCTCGCTGTGCCGAAGTCCCCGTGGTTGGGATTTTTGAAGGGGGCGAAGATAGGGTGTTCATATTTTACAACTGCGATGACGTTGAATTGTTCGTGATTTTTTTCATCGCCAACCGCCGCCGTGAGATGGCACGGCAACAACGCTTCCTCACTTCTGTTGAAGATATTTGTATATGTTGCCGGAACAACGTTATCGCCGAGAGCAACGATTAAACCACCGCCAGCCTTCACAAAATCGCGTAATCTCTGGACTTCATTGCTACTTAGAGCGCTTACATTCATAAGGATAATTACGTCGTAATTTTTTATCTCATCGTCCATCGGTAAACGGGTGGATTTGTTAGCTTGAATAGACGCAACCTGGTTTTTCGGATTCAACGCATGAACTAAGAAAAAGGCTTCGTCTTCATCGGGCCTTCTGCCCGGTTCGCCATCCAAACAGAAGACCTGAATAGATTTCAGCGTTTGCAGAGTGAAATAGCGTTTGTCATCTATTGGTAGCTTATCGCCGGGCAATTCGACATAACCCGTGTGTGTTTTTTCGTCGGCAAAACGTAATTCAAAAATGGCATCCGCTATATCGTTTGCGAGAATATCGACCTTTTGTTCACCCATCTGCACTCCATCTATTATCAACTTCACAAACACATTTTCCACCGATTTGTCGCTAAAGTTCGCTACTCTGGCGATGATGCGAATGGGATTTTTTTCATTTAGGATGATTTCAGGCGCGATAATTCCTGTAACAGCAAGATTTGCAGGCTTTCCGTCATTCAGGTTAATACTCAAATCTACATCAACGCCAGGACTCAATTTGTCTGTCTCAATAAAATTTTGAAACCCGACCTTCTGCAAATCAGAGATTAGATATACTGCTTTCTCACCAACATTGGCAAATTTTAAAACTTCGTTGGCGGCTTGAACTGCATTGACGTAATTCGTGGGATTGTAAGTCAATTTTGCATGAGAGTTCAAAGCCATTTTGATTTCATCATGTTCCGAGGACAGTTCTTTGACCACCAGGGCGGTATCGGAACTGACTATCAGCGCGGCGGCGTCCTGTGGGTGTAGAATTGAAATCAACTTCAGCGCTTCGGATTTGGCTCTGGAAAATATATCGTTATATCCCATACTGTAGGAGTTATCCAGAATGATGACGATATTCCGACGTCCGCCAGTTTCCGCCATTTGTGGATTTTGAGCGAAAAAGGGACGGGCAAACGCCAACGCTAAAATAGTTAGCATCAACGCGCGCATCAGCAACAAAATCAACTGTTTGAGTTTATGCCGTTTGACATTGGCTTGATGAGCGTTCTTGATAAAACGCAGTGAACTAAATAACACACGACGGGCGCGCTCACGATTGAGCAGGTGAATGATTATCGGAATAGATGCTCCGGCTAAACCGATTAAAAATAACGGTGAAAAAAAAGAAAGTCCCATTTTTTACATCATCCTCTTTCCTATATTCGGAAAAGTGTGAATGTGAAAAAGCATCATAAATACGGCATGAAACGTGAAACGTGATGATGGCTTCACGCAGTTTACTTCGTAAACCGGTAGTTCACGTGTCACGCATCATGTTTCACGTACTTCCTTGTAATGAATCCAAAAAGTACAAATTCCAACTGACGAAGGTATTTTCTTAACTTGTGTTTTTCTTTACTGAGACTGAGACTCCGCCTGCGCATATAAAGCCTCCTTACTTCTTACCCATTTTTGATATGCTTCTTGGCAATCCCGGATAAATTTATCTGCAACCTCTGGGTGTTCATCAGCGTAGCGTTTCAAAGCTCTTAGATAATCCTTCACATTGTTCTTATCAAATCCATCAGGGAAATCGTCAGGGACTTCGATTTCATAGAATTAGAAAATCAATTTTTTCTTCATTGTAGTGCCTCCTATATCTCATAAAGCAAAAGTTTCCATTACAATTATAACGAAAGAAATGGTTAATGTCAAATGGGAAAATATTTTTGACATTATATTGAACCTAAGTTATACTTAATAGATACCACGGACTTTATGGACGAACGCGGACAGCCTGAGGTGTAGATAAAAAGAGCCGCCGATTCTAAACCACGCAAATTTATAGAATGATAAAGGGGGAATTTATGCCTAAAAGCTTGAGAATATTGGTTTTTCTATTTTTAGCGATATGTTTATTTGTTTATGTTCCAACATCCCTGGCTGCGAAGTCAAAGATTACCAAAGCTAAAACCAGTAACAACCAGACAAGCGCTACTAAAACGAAACCCTCTGTTGCTTTGCCAACCAGTCCACCTCTACAAGGATATGGTCCAGAAGAGCTTAAAAAAGCGATAGATTCTTTAGTCACCATCATGGCAAATGATGGTGTAGCCGCCAGCGTCATGGCCTTCTCGCTTAAAGATAATACCATCATCTACGAATATAACAGTGATATGACACTCATCCCGGCTTCCGTGACCAAATTGTTTACCACGGCAGCGGCGTTGCATTATCTTGGCCCAGATTACACTTATACCACCACCCTGTATCGGCGTGGCGAAATAATGGCGGATGGCACGTTATCTGGTGACCTAATTTTAAGAGGTACGGGTGACCCAACGCTTTCCAGCCGTTTTTCAACTTCGGCGGCGAATCTGTTCGAGGGCCTGGCAGCCGCCGTTAAGAATATGGGTATTACAGCTATAAATGGGGACATTATCTGTGATGATTCCTACTTTGGCGCCAAGGGTGGCGTCTCAGGAAATACCAACTACTGTGGCCTCATCCTCAATGCGCTATCATTCAACCGTAGCTACATTGACGTAGTGGTGCGTCCGGGGAAACAATATAAGGCGCCAGCGCTGGTATCATTCGACCCACCGTTGAACTGTTTGACTATCTCGAACCATGCTGTTACAGGTAGCTCGCGCTCCAGAACCCAGCTTAACATCAATAACGGCGGCGACTCAATTTCGATTAATGGTTCAATCTGCTCAAGGCGGAGGGAATACCGCAAGCATGTCTCCGTCTCGCCACCGGCGCTTCTTGCCGGCGGCGCGCTTAAAACTGCTTTGCTGTCGGCGGGGGTAAAAATAAACGGGGCTGTAAGATATGCACCGCAGCCGATGAATGTCCCGAAAGCTTTCGGGATTCCGCAAATCGGAACCTCAAATGGAGATATTACAGTCGAGGCAGTAACAACACTACATTCGCCGCCGTTGAGCTATATATTGCAAACGACGAATAAAAATAGCAATAATTTCTATGCGGAACAACTATTGCGGAGTATCGGCGCGGCAGTTAAAGGTGAGGGCAGTGTTACCAAAGGCATAGAAGCGGTGAAAGATTTTCTCGCCCAATTGGACATTAAAGCGTGGGATATCTTTCTGGCGGATGGTTCAGGATTGTCCAGGGCTAATATGGTCAGCGCTAAACAGGTAGTGAAATTATTGCAATATATGCACAGTCATCAACATTTTTCCTACTTTCTGGATTCTCTGTCGATAGCAGGCATGGATGGCACTTTGAGACGGCGATATATTCAGACTTCTGGGAATAATAACCTCTATGGCAAAACAGGCACTCTCAATCAAGTGAGAACATTAGCTGGCTATGTGAACACTAAAGATGGCGAACCTTTAGCCTTCTGCATTCTGCTGAATAACACGTCTTCCAAATGGTATTCAGCTACGGTAAAAATTGGTGAAATGCTGGCTAATCGTGTAAAGGAATGAGTGATGAGTGATAAGTGATAAAAAATCACTCATTACTCATCACTCATCACGTTTCACTCTGTTCACTTCGTTCAGCAGTTTGCTTCGCAAACCGCTTCGCTTCGCTCAGTAGTTTACTTCGTAAACTACCTTACACTAATTCTTTCCCTGGCTTACTAATACACTGTCAATGGTTAATTGATTGGCGGTCGGCGTTTCTTCGGCGGCATAGAGTTCATCTAAGCTAACGCAACTGAAACCTTGAGTCTTCAAGCCATCAATAATCCCGGGCAAAGCGGCCACGGTGGCGCTTTGATTTCCGCCGCCGTCATGGAGGAGAATTACGGCTCCCGGTTTGACTTTCTCCAGAACTTTCTTCTGGATGCGAGCCGAGGAATAATGCTTCCAATCATTTACGTCCACATTCCACAGGACGAAGTTGTAGCCTTTAGCAATGACCGTATTGATTAGCAGAGTGCTTAAATTCCCCCCTGGTGGTCTAAACCAGTGCGTCCTCTTGCCGGTAATTGCGGCAATTAAATTTTCATTCTGGTCTAACTCTTGAACAATTTGCTCATAAGAAGCTTGAGACAAGGAAGTATGGGAGTAGGTGTGGTTACCGATGTCATAACCGCTATAAGCTACTTCCGCCAAAACTTTGGGATACTTTTCAATGTGTTCTCCCACGACAAAAAATGTCGCCGGAGTTTGCTTCTCCTTTAAAATATTAAGAATTTGGGAAGTGTAGGGATAATAAGGGCCATCGTCAAAGGTCAAAGCGACTAACTTACTACTTGATATATTATATCCTTTAATCTTTGTTTCAGTGGGCAGCCTCACCATTCTTTCTCCCATGATTATCCCACTTTTTTCGCCAAAGGTTATCTCTTTCAGACCAGGATTTCCGCGCTGGATAGAAATGAAGGCTCCCCAGCCGCCTTGGATAAGAGTAGAAGGAACAACTTCAAACTTTTTTAGGAGTCGTTCGTTAAGATATTCTCTGGGATAAGCAGGGCTCGAATCGCCCTCCTGAAGTTTTCGCGCAAGGCTTTCGAGCACGCCATTTAGTAAAACTACCGGTGAATTACCTCTGCCCTTCTTTAAAAGCTTGCCCTGTCTATCCGGTTGGTCTCCTACTCTTAAAGAAAGATTGGCTGCTTTAAGAGCTTGATTAAGTTTAGCTTCTCGGCTAAGGTGTTCGCTTCGCTCACCGACGCCAAAGGCTTTCGGTATGGAAACCGTGAGATAAAACCGATAAAAGAAAAACCCGACAATTAACAAGATGATAATAAAGATAATCCCCAAAAGATGGTTCTGCGAACCATTTTTCTTTTTCATTTTACCCTCAATTCTAAAAATCATACCACTTAACGGGCAGGTTTCAAATTTGCGCAAAAATTAGTTGACAAAGTGGCAAATTGGCAAGACGGCAAGATGGCAATTGGATTGTTGATTGTCGATTGTCGATTGAGGAATATTTTTTCAATCATCAATCATCAATCAACAATCATTAATCTCCCTTGCCGTTTAGCCGTTTTGCCCTCTTGCCCAATTACCATCCGCCGAAAGGTAACAACCCTCTACCCCCTACGGAATTGGAAATTCGGAGTTCGGAATTAAAAAACAATTCCGCATTCCGAATTCCACATTCCAAATTCCGGAAAGGGGGACTATTTTCTGAAACATGCCCATCAAAAAAAATTTATACTATAATTATAACATATTTTCGCTAAAAAGTCAGGAGGAATCTGAAAAAATTTTTTAGAGTGAATGCCCTACATACCGCCGTAGGATGCTACTTTCACCGCAATCATACAAAAATATAACGATAAATTTTATAAACCATTTCAAATATTATACCGTTATGAAAAAATATATTGTGGGTGGGCATAAATATTCTAAAGTTCCATTGTACTTTTGGTGCGCTAATTTCTGCATGTCAAAATTCTGCTTGAAAAATAAGCAACCTTTGGATTATAATTAAAAAATTGCACGCAGAAGGAGGAGAATAAAATGCCAGCTCCGAAAACGATATATTTTAGCCAAATCGCTGGAGGTAATTGGCTGGACTGGGTTCGCGTCGTAAATATCAGTAATCAAACCGCTAAAGTTACTGCCATTGCGAGAAATTATAGCGCCCAAGCTGTTTGGTCTGCCTCACAAAATTTGAATCCCTATCAGGCATGGAGCCCGCCGGTTGAAGGGCAAGCAGACCGTGGCGGAGATGTCTCGCTTGAAATTCGCAGTGACCAGCCTATTGTTGGAGAAAGACATTGTCATCTTGGTTCGCAGGTGCTTGATTTTCCTGGGGCATCAATGGAGGATAGGACGGTTTCCAATAGACTCTTTTTTCCCGAATTGTATTCTGGCGGCGGCGATTGGATTCGCATATTCAACGTTGGCGAAACGGATGCCTTGATTAATCTTATTGTCCGCGACCTTCAAGGTCGTATAATCAGGCAATTAGCCGGGCGTGCTCAAAGTCTCGGTTGGTGGGATTTATCTGACCAAACTTTGGGTCAGGTGGACGGCACCTTAGAGATTATGAGCACACAACCTATTGTCGCAGAAAGACACCTTCATTACAGCGGCGGGCAAACAGCCGTAGGTCAATTGGGAATTGCAATCGATTAACCAAACTTTTCTTCCAAACTTTTCTTTAAGAAAGAAAAGTTTGATCAAAAGAAATAAGAGGAAGTAGAAAAAGTTTAATCAAAAAGAAAAGAAGAGGAAGTTCCATCATAAGAAACACTAAGGAAAAGAAAGGAAGGTAAAAAAATGCCAGCGCCCAAAACCATATACTTCAGTCAAATTGCCGCCGGCGCTTGGAATGATTGGGTTCGCGTCATCAATATCAGCCATCAGCAAGCTAAAGTTCTGGCCATTGCCAGAAATCATGCCGCGCAGACTGTCTGGTCTGCCGAACGCAATCTGAATCCTTATGAAGCTTGGCATCCACCCGTTCAAGGACAAGCAGACCAACGTGGAGATGTTTCGCTGGAAATTCGTAGTGACCAACCCATTGTTGGAGAACGACATTGTCATTTGGGAACGCAGGTGCTCGATTTCTCCGGCGCATCAGCGGAAAACCGCACCGTTGCAAATCGGCTCTTTTTTCCCGAATTATACTCTGGCGCGCTTGATTGGTTACGTGTCTTCAATGTCGGCGAAATGGAAGCGCTAATCAGTATTGTGGCGCGCGATGTCAACGGTCGCATCATCAGGCAGTTACAGGGCAAAGCTACTTCTTTAGGCTGGTGGGATGTCTCTGACCAAAACCTTGGCCAGCTTGATGGCACGCTGGAAATAATGAGCACGCAGCCTGTTGTGGCGGAACGGCACATGCACTATAGCGGCAATAAAACAGCCGTAGGCCAATTAGGCATAGCAATTGACTAGAATGAAACGTGATGCGTGATGCGTGATACGTGATAAATCACTCTTCACGTTTCACTCTTCACGTTTCACGTTTTATGAATCTCAAAGAAGGGAGGCAATAAAAATGAAAAGGTTATCTCTAAGCCTGGTTCTGCTGGTTTTGATGATACTTTTAGTACATTTCGGATATGCTGCTATTGATGAAACCATGGTGATATATCTGTCCTTTGATGAAGGGACAGGTAAGAAAGTTAAAGACCAATCTAAGTATGGCAACCATGGTGAACTCGTCAATAATACCGAATGGGTGGACGGAAAGTCCAAAAAAGCCATCAAAGTTACTGGCGAAAATACTGATTGCGTGGTTGTTCCAGTCTCAGACTCCCTGAAGATTAAAGGGGAGATTACTATGATGGCATGGATTAACAGTGCCGGGTGGCAGGGCTCGGGCGACCAGTGGATTGATAAGAACTGCCATAATGGCGGTGAGAAAAATTCCTATGGCATAGGCGTGTTCGGCGAGACTATTCTAATGATGTTAGGTGAAACAGCCAGCCGAAGAAATTTGGAAGCCAAACCTCTCCCGACAGTGAACGAATGGCAGCATGTTACAGGAACCTATGACGGAGCCAGGATGAAGATTTACCTGAACGGAAAGGTGATAGGAGAGAATGCCGACAAATTTGATTTTCAAGGCACCAACGACGCTCCACTCAGAGTTGGAGGGTCTAAAGATAGACCTAATTATACGTTCAATGGCGCTATCGACGAGGTTATTATTTATAGTCGCGCCCTTGATGATGGAGAGATTAATAATGTTATGAAAAGTGGTCCGTCTGCTGTTTCCCAAAAGGGGAAACTTTCTACTACCTGGGCGAGCATCAAAAACCAGTGAACGGAAGTGGGAAGTCGGAAGGGAAATAATTCTAACTTCCCACTGGCATGTTTCAAAAACCCCTTTACCCTTTTTGCAAAGTGTCAACACACATTTTCCGGAAATTTGAAACATGCCAAATTTATTAGTCAAACGCGCAGGGAATAAAATAAAATGCCCACTACTTTTCAACAAATCTGCATAGACTACTTAACTGAACTCCGTAATTTACACAGCAGTAGGCTGGCGACAAATGAATTATCATTGCGGCCTGCATTAGACAAGTTCATCAAACGGACGTCGGGGATATTTGGGCTTCCCGTGCTGTTTGTAGGTGAGCCAAAGAAGATAGAAGCAGGGAAACCCGACTTCACCGCGATATCCAACGACATGCCCATCGGCTATATCGAAGCTGAAGCCTACGGTACGGATTTGGACAACTTAACCGGGCATGCAAAGGAGCAAAACGAGCGATTCCGCATGAATCTCGATAACTTTCTGTTGACCAACTATTTGGAGTTCCGTTTGTATGTCGGCGGCGAGTTAGCAGACAGCGCAAAGTTATCTGCCCCGCCCGACAAAGGCGCAGTAAAGATTTTTTACGAAGACGCAGATGCGCTGGAGATGTTGTTTGAACGGTTTTTGAGCGGCGAGTTGCCGCCTATCTCACTGCCGCGCGACCTTGCGACCCACCTCGCCCGGCGCACGCGGCAGATGCGCAATGAGATTCTCCTATTATCCCCCCTGTTGACGGGGGGGAACAAGGGGGGGGATGGTGGTGACCTGTACGGAGCATACCAGGCGTTTAAAGACGTTCTGCTGCCTGACTTGAATGCGACGCAATTCGCTGATATGTATGCCCAAACTATCGCTTACGGTCTGTTCGCCGCGCGTTGTGTTGCGCCGCAAGGGAAATATTTCTCACGCCAGTCCGCCGCGGACCTCGTTCCTAAAACCAATCCATTCCTTCGGAGGCTGTTTCAGAGAATTGCGGCGCACGACCTGGACCAGCGTATAGCATGGATTGCCGATGATATAGCGCGATTGCTCGCGCAAACGCCCATCAAAGAAATCCTGGCTAACTTAGGCAAGCGCACCGGAAAAGAAGACCCGGTGGTGCACTTTTACGAAACTTTCCTCGCCGCTTATGACAGCGAACTGCGCGAAGTGCGCGGCGTCTACTATACTCCCGAACCCGTTGTTTCCTACATCGTTCGTTCCATTGACCATCTGCTGAAAACCCGCTTCAACAAACCGATGGGATTGGCAGATGAAAACACGTTTATCCTCGACCCCGCGACCGGGACGGGAAGTTTCCTGTTTGCCGTCGTCAATCTTGTGCGCGATACCGTAACTCAAACCATCGGCGCGGGCGCATGGAGCAACTACGTTGACAAATATCTTCTCACTCGCCTGTTCGGATTTGAACTCCTCGTGGCGCCTTACACCATTGCACACCTCAAATTGAGCTTACTGCTCAAGGAAACCTGTAGTGGCGACTTCAGTCGCTTCAGCCAACGGCGAGTGGGAATTTATCTGACTAACACTCTCGAAGAAGCGGTCAAGAAGTCCGAATTGCTCATGGGCAAATTCATTTCCGATGAAGCCAACGAAGCCGCTGCAATTAAACTCGAGCGTCCGATTTTAGTGGTGCTGGGCAATCCGCCCTATTCAGGACACTCCGCCAATCGCAGCCGCGATGAAACGGGCAAGTTGACGTTCATCGGCGGGTTGATTGAAGACTACAAGAAAGTGGACGGCAAAACTCTCGGCGAACGCAATCCGAAATGGCTTCAAGACGACTACGTGAAATTCATCCGTTTCGCGCAGTGGAGAATCGAAGGTGCAGACGAAAGAATAATTGCTAAAACAGGAGAAGGAATCATCGGCTACATCACCAATCACGGCTACCTCGACAACCCGACCTTTCGCGGGATGCGCCAGAACCTCATGCAGACTTTCAACGAAATCTACGTTTATAATCTGCACGGCAATGTGAAGAAAAAAGAAAAAACGCCCGACGGCGGCAAAGATGAAAACGTCTTCGACATTCAGCAGGGCGTTGCTATACTGCTTTGCGTCAAATTCCCTCAATGTCATTCTGAGCCCTTCGCTTCGCTCGAGTGTAAACTTCGCGAAGAATCTCAGCACTCTCTTCGATGTCATTCTGAGCACTCTCCTCAGTGTCATTCTGATCGAAGCGAAGAATCTCACGCCCGCATCTATCACGCTGACCTGTGGGGATTGCGCGAAGGCAAATACAAAATTCTTACCGAGACGGATGTGAGTGAAACACAGTGGACGGAATTGCAACCCACGTCCCCGTTTTATCTGTTCGTGCCGCAGGATACCGAACTGCTGGCGGAGTATGAACAAGGTTGGAAGGTGACGGATATCCTTCCAGTCAACGGCGTGGGCATGACGACTGCCAGGGACCACGTGGTTATTGATTACGAAGAAGAACCAATACTGCAAAGGGCTACGTTGTTTCGCGATTCAACCGAATCGGATGCTGAGTTGTGCCGACAACTTGGAATTCCACAAAAGAAAGGCTGGAATATCCCAAGTGCCAGGCGACTGATTCGAACAGAGACTGACCTTCGACAGTGCGTCAAGCCTGTGCTCTATCGTCCCTTTGACATTCGCCTCATCTTCTACCATGACTCGCTTGTCTGGCGGACAGTCAAGCGAATCATGCATCACATGCTGGCAGAGGAGAACTTGGCGTTAGTCTCCGCACGAAGCAATAAATCTTCAGACATGAATCACTTCTTTTGCTCCAAACATATCATGGAAACTAAATGCGGTGAATCGACGACGCAATCCTGCCTATTTCCTCTCTACCTCTATCCCGACCCTAACGAACCTGGCTTCGACACTGACCGCCGCCCAAACTTCAGCCCTGCATTCCTAAAAGCGTTGGCAGAGAAACTGAACTTGCCGCAAACTGAACCTCACGGTTTGCCCGAAGGTATCACGCCCGAAGATATTTTCCACTACGCCTACGCCATGTTCCACAGTTCGACCTACCGCGAACGCTACGCGGAATTTCTGAAGATTGATTTTCCACGTTTGCAGTTGACTAATGACCTTGAGCTATTCCGCGACCTCGCCGCGTTCGGAAAAGAACTCGTCGCCCTTCACTTGCTTGACACCCAGGCCGCGCCAGCGCTAAATATGCCTACCAGTCCTTTTCCTATCGCCGGTAGCAACAAAATCGAGCTGGCGCGCTACATGGATACTAACCAGCGCGTTTACATCAACAAGACGCAATACTTCGACAAAGTTCCGTCCGAAGTCTGGGAGTTCCACATCGGCGGCTATCAGGTCTGTGAAAAGTGGCTGAAGGACCGCAAGGGACGCATTTTGACCATAGATGACCTCCAACATTACCAGCGCATTGTCGTCGCTTTGTCTGAGACAATTCGGTTGATGGATGAAATTGAAGAGCGGATACCTGGGTTTCCGATGGAGTGAGATATGACAAAGAAATTGAAGAATGAAGAATGAAGATTGATGATTGAACAAGAAGAGGGGCAAGAGGTCAATCTTCAATCTGCTTGACGGTCTGAGAGCATTGTGTTATAATTTGAAGCAGAAAAATCTCTGGATTATTAGGAAGTGAAAAAAAAATGATCGAAGTTGCTTCTTTGAGATACGATGTCATTTTTAAGAAAGCCTTTAGCCAACCCGACGTCTTCCGTCAGTTTGTCCATGACGTACTGGGAATCTCTATAAAGGTGGATAAAGTTCACACGGAGTACAAGTATCCTGAGACGGTAGGATATGTTGACATCAAATATGACCTATTTGTCGAAGATACAGAAAACCGTATCATTGTAGAAATTCAGAACATCAAAGAAGGGGATTTTTTCGATAGATTTCTCTACTACCATCTAATCGGTCTCGTTGAACAGGTGAAAAGCCGGGTGGGTTATCATTTTGAAAAAACGGTTTACACGATTGTCGTGCTGACTGGTATTTCAAAACCAAAGAATTCAAATGTAGATTTCAGCGTGGCGATAAGCGACTTTTGTCCAGTCAACGAACGCGGGAAAAAGATTAATGTCTATGGGCATCGGTTGGTCTTTCTGAACCCCTGGCTAAGGAATGAGCAGACTCCCAAAAGCGTCAATGCGTGGTTGGAACTGATAGAGGACTCCTTAGATGAGAAAATTGATGAAAGCCGCTACCGGGATTCGTCTATCTTTCGGAAAGTAATTGACGAAATTAAAACCGATAGTATTGCACCCGGTGAACTAAGCCAAATCAAAGATGAAGCCGCCTGGGAAGATGTCTTGCAAACCGAACGTGAAGAAGGGCGTATGGAAGGACGAGATGAAGGACGCAAGACGAGAGAAAGGGAAATTGCACTTTCCATGTTGCAAGAAGAAATTAACATTGACTTAATTGCCAAAGCCACGGGACTACAGCTTGAAGAAATCAAAACCCTCAAAAATTCCTTGTCGTTTGCCTTGGATTCATCAATGAAGGCAAATAAAATCCAGCATTGATAAGCACAAGGCAAACAACTGAAAGGAAAAACTAAATGGAAAACGATTGGCTAAAAAGAATCAAAGAAACCAATAGCATCGTACATGATAACATTGTAAGCCTGGACATTCTCTTAGATGATAACTCCATTTCCCATGTTGGGATTCGGGAACGGGAAATCGTCGTCTACGGTTGTAGAACTAAAATCGGCAGCATCGGTGGCGTCGCCACTAAAGAAGAATACCGAAATCACGGTCTGGCGACCAGATTGATGGAAAGTTCTATTCGCCGGATAGATGAAGATGAAGGCGATGTGATGTATGTCTCCGGGGGGCGCGGATTATATAGACGTTTGGGATGCGTGGATGCCGGGGAAGTGCGTGAATTTATCATCAGCCGTTCTGATTCCGCAATCCTGAGAGAGCAAAAGATTGAATTATCGCCATATAAAGAAAATGATATCGTAAAATTAGTGGCGGCGTATCAAAAAGAACCTGTGCGGTTCCACCGTCCCTTAGAAAACTTCAAATTCAATTTGCGGCGGCATCCGGTGCCGCTGTGGATAACGCCGGATGTGCTATTGATGGAGAAAGATGGAGAATTCCTGGGGTACCTGGTCATCCAGGAATCCAGGAAGAAAGAAGGGCGCGAGCCTGGACATGGGTATATTTCGGAATACGCTGGCGATAGGCGAGCAGTGGTTTCGGCGATACCAACATTGTTTGAACAATATGATTTCAACGATTTGACTATCTGGGCACCGCGCCATGACACAGAATTAATTCAGATGCTCTCTGAACAAGGGCTAAAATCTCGAAAGAGCAATTTGAGGGGGCATACTTTCAAACTTACCAACTTTCCGCGCTTGATGAAGCGATTTCGTCCATACGTCGAAGAGCGCGTTGGTACAAAAATAGCGGATTCTCTTGAATTTAAACAGGTGGGCGATAATTTCAGCATTAAGCTTGATGATGAACAATTCTCAACTGATGGCGTTTCGGCTGTCCTGATAGTTTTCGGTTCTTGCGATGGTCGGGAACGGGAATTTATGCCCAAAAGCGGCAAAATAGCGGAGGCGCTTGAAGTGATATTTCCGCTACCGTTTATTTGGCCGGGGTTGGATAGTTGTTAAGAAATCGTGCAACCCTTGAAAAGGTTCTGAACCTTTTCAAGGGTTCATAGTTCCTGGCGCAACCAGCAGTCATACAAGTCATTTGCGAGTTCTAATGCGTCGTTGCGGATACCATATCGCGCCCAGTAATGGCAGATGTTCTTGATGTCACGCTGAAGCAAGGCGCATGCGTTTTGATTGATGCGTGGGTCTACAGATTGCGGAAAGTCGATAATCTTGAGCGCCCCGTTCCAGTAGAGGATATTGTACGGAGAGAGGTCAGCATGCACCCGATTACACGCAAGCCAAATCTTTATATTTTCGAACAAAAGTTCAAACAGCGGCTCAACCTCTTCTGGCGCTAGAATCACGTCACGAAGTATTGGGGCAGGCGACTGTTCATCTCCGATATATTCCATCAGAATCGCTGTCTCACTTTGCGCAAACGGCCGCGGGACATCTGCTCCAGCGTTATAGAGTAAGGAAAGGGTTTCAAACTCCTGCTCAATCCAGGAAGTATGTTCGACTTCACGCGCTTTTCGTGTCCGCTTCTGGATGGCACGGCCTAAGCGTCTGTCAATAGTCCGCCCTTCCCGATACATGGCATCGTTCTTGAAATTAGAAAACCGCGTCTGGTCGAAAAACGTGACCTCTCCATTCTCAGTAACAACATGATGGAACTGCCCACGGCGGTAGACTTTAGCCGCAAGGAGCTCGACTTCTAACGAAGGATGGGCTCGACAACAGAAAACTGTCGCTTCCTTACCGCTCTTAACGGCGCGAACTACGTCACTGATTAAACGTCCGGCGAAGAAGTAGTCGAGAGCATCCGCGTAGATACGGTCGATTTTAGAGACAATTTTTTTGTGTAGCATTGAGTTCTCATTGTTCATTTTGTACCATTCCGCAAGTAGCGGGATAAAGTGGAAGAAAAATTCTTCCATATATAATACAGTTTTGGATGCACTTTTCAGGCTTATGTAAAAAAATGAATCTCCCATTTTTTATCTGACTCGCGCAGGTATTGAAATAAGTATTTGAAAATATAGAAAATTATTGTCATATGTTGATAACTAACAACCCCCTGCCCCCTAAACGCGTTCATTAAAGGGGATGGATTTTTCCCATATCACGGTTTGCCCTCGTTTTAATAATTTTAAGTCTTTTGGTTTTGCGACATTTGGCGAACCTTTAACTCGTGAAAAAGCGAGGTATCCGTTACTATAAATTGAGTTGATTTGTTTAACCCATTTTCTTTTGACAAGTACAATGTCACCTTTGCAAAAGCCTTCTAAAAAAGCATTGACCTGATACCGTACACGTCCCACTCCTTTGCGCGGTAAGTCGTGAAACTGGCGACGAGTTTGTCTCGGTCTGAACTTTATTAGGTAAAAGTTTTCACTATTAGGAGGAATAACTTCACCAGTTTCTAAGGTTGCAACACATAAGGCGTCAATGAAGTGGGTTTTGGGCAAGGAAAGGGATTTACGATATTCCGATGTCTTAAACCCAAACACTTTCGACAAAGAAGCAAGTTGACTTAAAGTTTCGTCTAGATACGCTTTCCCCTGCATTGTCCGTTGGGCGATTATATCTTTAAACCCACTGACACCTTTAATATCAAGCTTCTTTTTCCCTTGATGAACTTTTCGGTGACAGGACTTACAAAGCGTTATAAGATTATCAATCGTATCTTTGCCGCCGTGTTCTTTCCAGACTATGTGATGTGCATCAAAATGCGTATTCTTTTTCTTACATTTTGTGCATTCATACCCATCACGCATCAATGTAGCAATTCTAAGATTTTCATCAAGGCGATTCGATTTTTGATATTCTTTGCCTTGCAAGTCAGGATTGTTTAGACGTGCAATATCAACCTGTACATCTTCAACCACGATATGACTGATTGGCAAAGGAATTTTACGCACCACCCTGATAACTTCTTCAACGTTGGCTTTTATTGAGGGTGGCAGACGCCTACTACGCTTTGAAGATGCACGGTTTAAAAAGCGTTTAGGACGATACCATTTTCTGGTTCGTCTGTTTCGACGATTAGCTCGTCGGGCGTCCATATTATATTTAATGTCCGTCCGGTGATAAATCTCACCTGACATCAAAATTTGTCCGTTTGCCACACCACTTACGCCGGTTATGCGACTTCCTTTATCAAGACCAACGGTGACTTCTTGCACGTTTTCTTCGCAGTCCCATTTAAGTTTTATCGTAAAAGGACAACGATTAACAACTTTTGCATTCCCCGAACGTAGTAACTTCCTTGCTTTGGCAGGTTTAGCAGGCATTAATGGATTACCGTTTTTATTGATAACATATACTAACATAATGTTCTTAAGACCTCCTGTTAGTGAGAGTGAAATACTCCTCGTGGTTGTTAAACAGGCTTTTTACGTCTGGCACACCTTCACCTTTCGGCTACCCTTAATGCCAGACCACAGAGCGACCAACTGGAATAACATCTGTCGGTGTGGTAACCTATCTAACTTCTGTGTCCCGATGCTCGGGACACCCACTGTTAGTTCCATGTCTATGGATTATTTGTCCATAGATTTAGGAACTATTATCAATTCAGATGGGGCAGTCTGGAGAAAAGCTAACAATTTTTTATTAAACTCCGCTGGATTTTCGCAATGCGGCGCATGTCGCGCCGCGTCGATTATTGCAAGCTTGAGGTCAAAATGTCGTGTATTATCTGTTGTTGGACGCGCATAAGCTGCCGCCGGGTCATTTTTCCCGAGAATGAGTAACACAGGGCAGTGTATTTCGTGTATCCTCAACAAGGGGTTGGCTTTGACAAAAGAGTTCATGCTTTGCGTCGCCGAAGCGACAGTTGGCTTCAACCATATTTCACGCGCTTTCGGCTCACGCAGTGAACGCGCTCCTAAAAATCGGACAACACGATACCAGAGGCCGCCGAGTACTGGTGCGCCTATGAGCTTATGACCGATTTCGCGTTCACTCATGGGCAAAGCAACCAGAACCAGTTTGGCGATATATTCTGGATAATCTAAGGTGAATAACAGTGCAATGGTACCGCCCATAGAGTGGCCGACGACGACAGCCTTAACGATTCCCAACGCATCAAAAAAATCATGTAGCATGTCAACGAAATCCATCATCTGATAACCGCTTTTTGTGATGTTAGATTCTCCGAATCCTTTCAAATCTAACGCATACACCCGGTAATGCGGAAGTGGGAAGTCGGAAGTAAGAGGAATTATCCCTTTTCCTTCCGCCTTCCGCCTTTCGCCTTCCGCCTTCCTCAGTGGCAGCAAATCTCTAATGGTATATTTCCAGTATTGCCGCGCGCCTGCCCAGCAATGAAGCAATACGACAACTTCACCCTCGCCGCCCACTTCGTAGGAAATGTTACCATGTTCGGGCAGATATACTTTCTTGACCTCTGTGTTATTGTGTACCTCACTCGCCAGAGTTTCTTCCACTGTACTGATGGAAAATACTTTCCGTCTGTTTTTCTCGTAATTTCTATTCGCTTGGAAGATAGATACAGCAATAAAAACAACAATAACTAAAAACCCTATGAGAAAAAAGCAGTATCCGCGCTTTTTTATTTGTTTGCGTCTTAACTGTAATCGTTTCATGGTCAATCAGGAACCACCCCTTCACGAAGTTTACCTTCGAAAGAAGTGAAGGGTTCAAGGGCATGGTTTTTCTAAAAAACTCGGTTTCTTTTGATTAAACTTTTCTTTTTAAAAGAAAAGTTTGGATGGGTTGCTTGGTCTCAATTTCCTCAGACACTTCAAGCTTTATATCAACTTTTCCAAAGGTGTTCTCGTTGTCCATGAGAAAATACCGCGCTCCTTTTTCCATCGGGTTCCACAAATGTTTGAGATTCTAAAAGCGTATTGGTGAAGTCTATCCTCGCTCATGTCCAATGCACATCAGGATATAATTTTACCGTCTTTCATCTGAATTATTCTATCCGCGTCGCTTCTCAAGTCAAGGTGATGAGTAACAATAATAATTGTTGTTTGGTGTTCATGTCTCAGTTTGCGCACCAAATCCATAAGATTTTCGCTCTGTCGGCTGTCGAGGTTAGCGGTGGGTTCATCCGCAAAAATGACTTGCGGTTTATTCGCCAGCGCACGTGCGAAAGATACGCGCTGTTTCTCGCCGCCTGAGAGTTGAGCGGGGCGATGATGCAAGCGTTTCGATAACCCCACCTGCCCAAGCAATTCCCTGGCGCGCGCTTCAGCTTTTTCCCCCTTAACGCCCGCTATTTCCAAAGCGACCATCACGTTTTCCAGGGCTGTAAGGTAGGGAATGAGATTAAATAGTTGAAAGACAAATCCGAGTTTTTCCCGTCGGATGAGTGAGAGGTCATCGTTGGCGTAATTGATTTTCCTGTCTTCTATCCACACCTCGCCCTCTGTTGGCGTCAAGATACAACCTAATAAACTGATAAGAGTTGTTTTTCCACAGCCGCTATCGCCCATAATCATCACCAATTCGCCTGCTTCGATAGCGATATCTACGTTGTCCACCGCTACAACAGCCGCATCCGCCTCGCCAAATCGTTTTGTTAAACCACGTCCTTCTACAATTGACATAATTTACACCTCGTTATTTAAACGTGATGAGTGATAATTCACGCGTCACTCATCACTTATCACGTTTCACGTTTCACATCTCAAATCTCTCCCCGAAACGCTATCATCGGGTCTACTGACACTGCCTTCCACGCTGCCAGACAACCTCCTAAACAGCAGACAACTAAACCCATAATTGATAGTGCTATAGTTTCTGGCACACTAATTAAGACGAAGATAGGAAATACCTGCACAGCAAGAGAAATCAGACCAATTCCTAAGACCAGACCTATAATGGACATTAGCGCAATCTGTTTGAGGGTCATCGACATGACGTAAGAAGAAGAAGCTCCGATCGCTTTTAAGACGCCGATTTCTTGTACTTTTTCCAGGGTTGTGGCATAAGTAATCAATCCCACAACGATACCTGCGACTAACCAGAGCATTACTTGAAAGAACCGCACTGCTTTCATCGGTTCGTTGACGTAATTTTCCAGGATGGTAGCAATAGTCTGCTGATTGCTACGCACTTCTAACCCAAGCTGCTTTCCAAATTCGTCAAGGCGCGCTGCTACTTCGTCTGGTGTATTTCTCACAATTTCGACCTTATCGTTTTCACGCAAACGGGCTTTCGCTTTAGCGCGCTCACCATTGAGTTTTACACGTCCAGTGTTGATAAGACCTTGAATCAAGGATTGAGATAATTCTCTTTCCTTCAAACTCACAAATTGCTCCAAAGTTAATTTCGCTTCATTGCCAGGGCTGACAACATAATGGCGTGTCTGTGTATTCACTTTCGCAAGAAAGGTATTGACATAGATGGAATTCAACAAAACTGCGTCTTGCGCGCTACGAATGTCCATAAACAGGAATGGTGTATCAAAAACAAAGAAAAGATTGGTGACTTTTCCGACCACCCTGAAAGTCTTGCCGCCAACTTCTGTCGTTTCACCTATGTTCAGTTCTTTAAATGCGCCGATGTCGCTGATAACCACCTCACTTGGTGGCAATTCCTGTTCGGGGCTATATTCTCCTTCACTCGGCTTGAATAACCTACCTTCTGAGAGTTGTTCCTGCTTGGCACCGCCCAATTGTCCGATTTGATAGCCCACCACGACTGCTTTCGTCTCCTTGCCGTGCACAACAGGACGGGCTTGAGCAAATATTAGCGGCGATATCGGCACATTCGGGTCGATGCCTGGGTCCCTGACTGATGGAATGACATACTCAGGATTCAACAGCGAAAAGCCGACAGCGACCCCGCCTGACCGTTGTTTGGCAATCCATATATCCGCTCCGGTAAATTCAAAATATCGTCGCGCCTGCCATCGCAAACCATTCATGATTCCTCCTAATAACAAAACCAACGCTACCAACACGAAAATGCCCATGGTAGTGAGCACCACACGCGCCTTGCGATATGCCATATCTTTGAGAAATACACTGTGCATTTAACCTTTCCTCCTCAATAAATAACTACTGAATTATATCTTATCTCTCGGTAAACGTCAAGTTTTTCTTGGGAAGGCAATACCGTTTGGAGTTCTAAATGACACTTTTAGGTCAGACTGCGCTGATTATTGAGGTTACCAAAATCGGCGTTGTCTGGAAATCAGCGGCTTGATAGCGAGTTTTTCCCTGGAAACTTTTTCTTGACTTACAGTTAATTATAATGTAACATCTTATTATGTTTCACGTTTTATGATAAGGTACTGTTTAGACTTCCGAAGTATTCGAGACTTAGGAAGCCTAAGAAATAGGGGGAAATAAAAACGTGTCAAAAATCATTCAACGAGAACCCTTGCCGAAAACTATGAAAGCCGTAATGTGTCATGGTCCTAAGGCTTACAGATTGGAGGAGGTAGAAACACCGCAGGCGGGCATAGACGAAGTCGTCGTTAAAATTCACGCAACTGGAGTCTGCGCCAGCGATTTTAAATGCTACAGCGGGGCACCGATGTTCTGGGGAGATGAAAATCGCAAAGGTTATGTAGATGCGCCTGTAATACCAGGACATGAGTTTGTCGGAGAGGTTGTTCAATTGGGAGAGGGTGCGGAAGAAAAATATGGCTTGCAGATTGGAGACCTGGCGATTTCCGAACAAATCGTCCCTTGTTGGGAATGTCGCTACTGCCGAACCGGCAAGTATTGGATGTGTCAGGTGCATAACATCTACGGATTTCAGAAAGTCGTCAACGGCAGCATGGCTGAATATATGAAATTTCCCGTTAGAGCCATTGTCCATAAAGTGCCCAAAAGCATACCGGTGAAAAAAGCTGCGATGATAGAACCATTAGCGTGTTCCATTCACGCTGTACAGCGCGGCGAGATTGAATTTGGAGATGTCGTCGTTATCGCCGGGGCAGGCACACTCGGATTGGGAATGGTCGGAGCGGTGCGCTTGAAAAACCCCGGCGTTCTTATCGCGGTGGATATGCAGGATTACCGGTTGGAAATCGCGGAAAAACTCGGCGCTGATATAACCATCAATCCAGAGAAGGAAAATGCTGTTCAGAAGGTGCTTGACCTGACGGAAGGATATGGTTGCGACGTATACATCGAAGCCACAGGACACCCTAACGCGGTAGTTCAAGGACTGCAAATGATACGAAAATTGGGAACCTTCGTCGAATTCAGCGTTATGCGCGAACCCGTCACTGCCGATTGGACAATCATTGGCGATACGAAGGAACTCAACATCCATGGTGCGCATCTTGGCCCATACACCTATCCGCTCGCCATAGATTACATCAATCGTAACTTGATAGATGTCGAGCCGATTGTCACCCATGTCATACCGCTATATAATTTCGAGGAAGGTTTTCAAAAGGTGCATGAGGCGAAAGATTCAATTAAAGTGCTGTTGACGCCGCGGTGTACTACTGCACTGTAATATAAGTTTTGGAGTGCGTCAGTCTCTGCTGACGCTATTTGGCAAATTCGGCTACAATCACAATGATTCAAGGAGAAATAAATGATGACCGCAAAATGGAGTATAATTATAATGTTTCTGATTGCAATTAGCTTAAGTGAAAGCATAACGCTTTCATTATTTAATCTGAGTTATGCGATAGACCCAGAGGATGTACTGGCTATATGGCTCTTTGATGAGCAAAAAGGAAATATAGTCAAAGACACATCGGGAAATGGTCATGATGGCGAAATTAAAGGCAGTCCCAAATGGATTGATGGGAAGTTTGGCGGAGGGATGGAATTTCCCGAAAAGGCAGAAAATTATGTCAATGTCCCACATGATGATAATTTGAATTTGACAGCGTTCACGGTAACCTACTGGGGTAACCTTCACAAAACTGCCACCTGGCAAATTCCAGTGACTAAATCCAACGCGGCGACATCTCTAAGAAATTTCGACTTCCAGATTCCTGGAGGCGGCGGAACAGTTTCAGTCTATTTTACTCAAGGGCCAAGTCAGTGGAAGGGCGCCAGTGCTAAAACAGTAGTCTCTGATGAAAAATGGCACCATGTGGCTGGCACTTATGATTTGAAAAATCTGCGGATTTATGTGGATGGTGTTATGGAAGGAGAAAATACATATAAAGGGCCGCCAGACCCTGTTCCTGACCCGTTAACCATTGGTGGATTTATTGGCGGTGTCGACCCAGTGGGAGGCATACTTGATGAAATAGGGATATTCAACAAAGCGTTGTCGGACAATGATATAAAAAACATCATGACATCCGGATTAGAGCATTTTGTTTTGGCAATAGAAACTCAGGGGAAATTGACAACTACATGGGCGAAGATTAAAGATATTTTTGAATAAATTTTTAGTTGACATCATTATAATATTTGCTTATAATTATATAGAGATTTTGTAAGCATTTTTTCACACCAATTGTTATTACCTTTTCCTTGAAATCAGGATTATAAAATGGTACAATTGGCTAAGAATTGGCAATACCACGGATTGAATGGACGGACGCGGACAAAGCTAACTAAGTCCGCGTTCGTCCATAAGGTCAGAGGTATTTCTACTCAGCCCCCTGCCTTCGTATGCGTGGGTTGGAGAGCGGATATTCAAAGTTTATCTTTACGGGGAATTTCTGTTCAAAGAAAAAGGAGGGAAAAAATGAACTATGTAGCAACAAAATTAACCATACTTTGTGTCGCTTTCACGGTCATCTGTCTGTTCGCGGACAGAGGTGACGCGAAAATTGACCCCAAAACTATTGTGGGGATATGGCTTATGGACGAAGGGAGTGGAAATACCGTCAAGGACATCTCCTTGAAGGGGAATGATGGGAAAACCCAAGGGAATGTCAAGTGGACGAAAGGAAAATTTGACAATGCGCTTGATTTTCCTGGTGGAGGTATGCATTGCGTCAGCATTCCTCACAAGGACTCTCTGAACTTAGTTACGTGGACAGCAACCGCTTGGGTCAAAATGGAACCAGGCGACTGGCAGGGCATTCTGGTCAAAGCAACAGCTCCTGGCGCAGGGGCCCGAAATTACGGTATCTGGACATGGGTTAATTCAGGTGAACTCTGGGCGCAAAGTCATTTTCCCGGGGCAGCAACCGCTCAAGGAGTAACAGTTATCACTAATGGTCAATGGTTTCATGTTGCGGGGAGCTATGACGGGAAGCTCGTCCGAGCGTACGTCAATGGCGAGTTAGAAAAAGAAGTGGCGGCTTCCGGAAACCCCGTCACCAACACCGCCCCTTTATCCATCGGAGCTGGTACTGCGGCGGGGGACTTCCCGATGAAGGGCGTCGTTGATGACGCAGGGCTTTTCAATACTGCTCTCGCTGTGGATGACATTAAAATAATTATGAAGGAAGGGCTTGGGGAGACTCTCGGTCTAACTCCCATCCAGCCCAATGGCCAACTCGCCGCTACCTGGGGCGCAATCAAATCGAAGTTTTAAGGCCCCTCTCAAATCTGCGACGATTAAACGATAGACAATGAAAGGGGAAAGTAAGTAAATCTTGATAAAAATGTTCTGGATTTGCCAATCCAGAACGAGCGGTTTTGGGTTGCTCGCGGTGGATTGGCAAATCCACCGCCATTTTGGTCAAAACAAATTTAACAGTGTACTACAATATTTGCTTATAATTATTGGGATTAAAAAAGGAGGTAACAAAAATGAAGTCTCAAATTTTTACCATAACTCTTTTGTTTATCTTAACGCTGGCAACAGCTTTTATCTTTATCCAAACATCCGAGGCTGCCAAGATTGTTGCAATCTGGTTGCTGGATGAAGGTAAAGGCAAAGAAATCAAGGACGCGTCTGGTAATGGTCATACGGGAGAATTTTTTGGAAATCCCGAATGGACTGATGGGAAATTGGGCAAAGGCATCCGATTTCATGGCGCTCCTGACCATATCGAAGTGCCAGACCCAGACCATAAGTTGACACCCAAGCACATTACTATGGTATGTTGGTTGAATCTGGATAACGTTTCTGGCAACCACTCAATTTTAGAGCAATATGATTGGGCTGGTGATTTAGGTACGCATGCCTGGAGAACAAATGGTGTAGCTCTCCAATTTTATGTTATTTGGGGAGTTACAGCTCCGAATGCAAATGGTGGAACCCTAAAGGAGAAGGAATGGATGCACGTCGCCGCAACTTACAATGGGGCAGATATAAAAACCTGGATAAATGGTAAAGTTGCAGCTACCGCTACAGGTTCTAGGGACCTAAATCCAAGCGATAAATCCCTCTCCATCGGCGTTAGAGGCGATACGAAGGATGTCCACTGGATGCAGGGCGTCATGGACGAAATCGCTATATTCGATGAAGCTCTCACGGAAAAAGAGATTCAAGATATCATGAATTCGTCCAAGGGATTAGCAGGACTGTACTTAGCTGTGAATCCTGAAGGTAAAATGGCGACGACATGGAGCTATATAAAAAGTAATGAGTACTAAGTAATGAGTAAATTACTCATCACTCATTACTTAAAAGTACCCAAAATAATCTTTTGTCAATTTTTCAGGGGAAATTTGAAGCTACTGGCTATAAGCTGTTGCCTGACAGCCGAGAGCCAGTAGCCTTTTTATTTTTTCCCCCAGTTCTTGAATTTACGGTGAAAAGAGAAGGGAGAGTAGGAAAATGTTAAAACAGTTACTTTTAATAGTTTTTATTCTGATTATAACCGCACCCCTGGCACTATCTGCTACCAAGTTTATCGGTGAGGACGACAAAACCGGCGGCGACTGGAAGCAGAAATATGGCAAGGATGGATATATCTTCTGCCATGTAAAAGGGCCTGTGGTAATAATCGTGAACGGTGGGGAGGCAGTCAAAAAGAATGATGTTGCGAAACTCCCCGACTATATCAAAGACTATACCCTCGGCGGTGGTATTCAAGGGTACGTTTGGCAGGCAGAAGACAAACGCCAAAAGATTCTTGTGCAGCCAGATGGAAAGCAAATACCAGCCTGTTGGTTTACAGGAGGTGGAGATTTTACTGTCGATTTTCCCCTGAAAGGGCGCTCCTCCTACACGATGGCTATCTACATTGACGATTGGGAAAACGGTGGGCGAAAGGAATCTTTGACTTTAAAAGACCTTGAAACCGGCGCTGAACTTACAACCCATGATTTTGAAAAATTCGGCGTTATTGGAAAGTATGGTGTTTTTGAAGTCGACAGAAGCGTCCAACTCCTTGTCCATCATATTCCATCGTATGGCAATGCGGTTGTCAGCGGTGTTTTCTTCCATGGAGGGTTACCCGTTACCAGCTTGAAGGAAAAACTTGCCATGACGTGGGGAGAGATTAAAAATCAATACTAACTAAAGTTGCTCACCGTTTAATACTTTGTTTATAATGTGATGCGTGAAACGTGATACGTGATACGTGATTTTTCCCTTTTCACGTTTCACGTTTTACCTTCTTTGCAAAACCAAAGAAATATGCACATCAGCAACTATTCCCTCGGTATTCCCGCTTCTATAAAGGCGCGTGACAATGTTTCGTAGGAGAGCGTCGCCGCTGCGAAGGGGTCATACTCTGGACGACGCTGAACCATGACGCTTACCTCAACAGTGATGAACCCTTTATATCCATGCGCTTGCATTGCCTTCAGGTAACTCACATAATCGAAGGCGCCTTCGCCAGGAATGAGAAATTCATAGTTCGGCACACGCCCGCGCTGGTCTTTTACGTGAGTGTGAGCGGTGTGAGGCGCTAATGCTGCGACAGTTTCTTCGATGGTAAGTCCCACAATGTCGAAATGGCTGATGTCAAAATTGACCTTCAGAAACGGAGAATCCACTAATTCCAATAGTTGAAGCACTTTTTCTGGGGTGTCAATCACCGCCCCCACATGCGGTTCCATGGCAATCGTTACACCTCGGGCTTGCGCATATTCTACTAATTCACGCGTCCGCTCTACCAACAAATCCCGGGCAGTATCCCATTCTTTAGGACTACCGCCGGGCGTTGTATTCACTGCCGGCATGATATCTTTTTGCATTAGCTCCACCGCTAAATCAACAGCGCCTTTCAGCCGCGCCATATTCGCTGCGTGGGCCGCGGGGTCGCCTGAAAGTAAACTCGAATGCGCCGCTATTGCGGAAAGTATCAATTGATGTTCCTCCAAAAGCTGCCGGATTCGTTTACGTTTAGCGGCATCCAATTTACTTAATTCGGTTGTATATCCTGGGATAACCGTCAATTCCACGCCATCGAATCCCAATTTCGCTAAGTGTGCCAACGCTTCGTCCACGGGAACCTTCGGCATCCCCCAAGTGCTGTAACCTAATTTCATTTATTTTCCACCTCCGACTATTTCTATTCAAAATGGCAAGGTGGTAAGATGGCAATTGGATTGTCGATTGCCTTGGGATTGTCGATTGTCGATTGTCGATTGTTGATTGACCCCGTGAGATATATGCCCTATAACATTGATACAAACGGAACAATTATCTCACGGGGTGAAGTAGCTTATCAATCGACAATCATCAATCATCAATCATCAATCCAAAGATTGCCGATTGTTGACCCCGTTAGAAAACCTACTTTATTACATTCGGTATCTAATAAGGTACGGTTTTCTAACGGGGTTGATTGAGGAATATTTTTTCACCCCGTGAGATAAGGAACAAGAGTTTATAATAGAAATAAATCATATTCCCTATCTCACGGGGTGAAATCATCAATCAACAATCAACCATCATCAATCATCCTTGCCCCCTTGCCTCTTAACCCAAACTCTCATTTATTTCCCTCTGGTATGCCTCGACCTGTTCACTCATTACCTCATCCATTGTGACCAGACGTCCCAATGCGCCTGATTCTAACATGGCATAAGACAAGGCTACTGAGCGCGTGCCCTGGTAGGCATCAACCTCTGGCGCGCTCCCACTATGTATAGCAGTGGCGAAATCGGCGTATTCAATAGCGATGATTTTACGGTCGGTTTCGGGGAAAGGGAAATTATAACGCCAGAGTCGCTCTCCACCGAAAAGTGTTGCGGTGACCGCATCTAATCTAAAATCAGGTACGAAATCTAATATGCGTTCATCACCGATAGATTTTCCGCTATCCAGGTTCAGCGTAATTGAGCCGCCGCTACGGTCACCGGGCAATTCAAGCGAACCTGTCGAGCCAAAAATCGTCCGCCGCCACATTCCTTGTCCATGCCCTGCGTGGTCTTCGATATATTGTCCGACGGTGCCATTTTTGAAGAGAAGCGTCGCATAAGCCGCATCCTCCGCTGTTGCTTCAAACTCAGCGGGCATCTTACGCTGCCAGCGTTCATAGACGCCTCCGGTAGTTGCGGATTCGGGCGCGCCCGCCAGAGGATTTTTGCGGATACGTTCATGCAGTCGCGTTTGCGCATATACGCTGACGACTTCACCGAGCAAGTATTCTATCATATCTGCATAATGCACGCCGACGTCGAGTAAGACGCCACTGGAATTTTTCTGATGCCGCCAGACGGAAATTAACATAGAGTTACCACCGCCAATGGCGTTATGCAAAAGTAGACGCGGCGCGCCAATCACTTCCGCTTGCAGCAATGCCTTTGCTAAACGGTTTATAGGGTCGCGGCGATAATTCTCTGCGGTGCTGAGAATACAGCCGGACTGTTCCGCCGCTTGGCGCATGAGATTGCAGGCGCGCACCGTCAATCCCATCGGTTTTTCGACCATCGCATGCCAGCCGCGTTGCAATGCTTCAATGGCTACCGTATGATGATACCCTGGCGTCGTTGTGATATCCACTGCTTCGACGCCAAGTGCCGTTAGCTCCTCCAGATTCCCAACCACGGTTGGACGTTTTTCAAAATGTTCTTCAGCCTGCTGTGCTAACGACTCCGCATTTTCCAAAACGGGGTCGCAAGCGGAAACAAGCTCGAAATCATTTAATCCTGCACGATGCAATTCCGCTAACCCGGCGAGATGGCGATGTCCCATCCCGCCACAACCAACAATTGCTAATCGATTTTTGTGCAAAATCTTCCCCTCCATGAATTTGACTTGACAAATTGATATGCGCGTTTTATAATAGCAAAAAATCTTTCCTCTGTCAACGAAGGAGCTTTCTCAGAAAGTAGCCTAAGTACGTTTCACGTTTCACGTTTTACGAAAGATTCTTACAAGGAAAGGATTTCCGTTAATCATGGGAACACCTAAAGTTGTTATTGGACGTTTGTTAGATGATAGACTTATCTTCAAGCCGGTTGCAATTTCAAAAACAGCCTATTGGTTAAAATGGCTGGATTCTGATGAATTGGTAGAGTTCACTGCGGATTTGTTGAAACTTGTGGAACAAATTGCTAAAGGAAGGAAAAATTCCACTGAACTTGCTCTCTTCCTATCCGAATGGCGTGAAACTGCCCTGCTCAATCAAGAAACTGATGTTTTAAGGGATATTATGGAAGCTGAAGAGGAATTAAACTCTGGTAGAGGAAAAGATTGGACTCTTCTTAAAAAGGAAGTTGGACTATAAATGGCAAATATCAGCTTGAAAAACTTCCAAATAAGGTAGAAAATTTTATCAAACGTCTCGACACGGAAATGCAAAGGCAAATTGATGAAGCTTTTGAATACATATTGAAATCTCCATTTCGTCATGAGAATCCGATGATAATTAGAAAATTCCGTGGAAAGAAGAAAGGACTCTATCGATATCGGGTAGGGAATATTCGTTTTATCTATCGTGTTGACAAAAAAGCAAAAAGCATTAGAATTCTACAAATTGACAATTGAGGAGACATCTACTAACGGGCTTTTATTTCCTAAATAATCAGTCCGTTAAGTCTTCATGGAAACCGATTTTTCCCAAAAACTCGGTTTCTAATTAAAAAATGCGCAATCAAGATTTCATCTCCAAATCTCGCAAAAATCATGGCGTCACTCTCAAATCGATTCTAATCGGTTTGGTATTAATTCCCATCAATTGTTACTGGATAATCTACACTGAGATGGTCTGGTGGGCGCAGTTTCCCACCACGATGTCGTTATTTTTTAATGTAATATTTTGCTTATTCGTCATCGTACTGTTGAATCTGCTGATACGGCGCTATTTGCCCGACCAGGCTCTCACCCACAGCGAATTTCTCGTAATTTACGCCATGTTGTGCATGTCGAGCGCGGTTGCGTCGCATGACCATGCGCAGGTGCTTATCCCGATGATTGGGCACGTTTTTTGGTTCGACACTCCCGAAAATGAATGGCGAGAACTTATCTGGCCGTATATGCCCCACTGGGTTACCTTAAGCGACAAAGAAATTCTCACAGGCTACTATCGCGGGGACACCACGTTCTATCAGTGGGAGATGGTCCGCGCGTGGTTCAGACCGACGTTATGGTGGACGAGCTTTATTCTTGTGCTGTTATTTGTGATGCTCTGCATCAATGTCATTATTCGCAAACAGTGGACAGAACGGGAGAAGTTAGCTTATCCTATAATCCAACTGCCGCTTGAGATGACCCGCGACAGCGGCGCGCAGTTTTTCAGAAATCGACTTTTTTGGATTGCTTTCGGAATTGTAACTGTAATTGATATTGTCAATGGCTTCAGTCAATTTTTCCCCGCCATCCCGATACTCGGCGTTCGCAGTCGTAACATCAGCTACCTATTCACCGAAAAACCTTGGAACGCCATAGGTTGGACGCCGTTCTCAATCTATCCCTTCGTCGTCGGGTTGGGATTTTTCATGCCGCTTGACCTATCGTTTTCCTGCTGGTTTTTCTATCTTTTCAGAAAATCACAGCGTATCCTGGGCGCAGTGTTGGGCATTCGTAGCCTGCCCGGATTTCCGTATGACCGTCAACAATCGTTAGGCGCGTATCTTGGATTGTCGATTTTTGCAGTCTGGGCAAGTCGAAAATATTTCAAGGAAGTCTTAAAGCAAGCCGTAAAAATTAGAAACAGGCAGACGGCGAATGGCATGGATGATTCAGATGAGCCGATGCGATATCGCACCGCTTTGTTGGGCATTGTTGCAGGTATGGCATATCTGGTTTTTTTCTGTTACAAGATGGGCATGTCTGTCTGGGTGGGAATTGCTGTTTTCATCATCTACTACATGCTCTCGACAGGCATCACGCGTATGCGTGTGGAATCAGGCGCGCCGGCGCATGACCTGCATTTTATGGGGCCGGATTATTCCATTCCCGCCGCCGCTGGCACACGAAAACTCGGCGGAAACAATCTGACCGCGCTATCGTTTATGTTCTTCTTCAACCGCGCGCATCGAAGCCATCCGATGCCGCATCAACTCGAAGCGTTCAAATTGGCTGAACGGACGAGCATCAGCAGTCGGGGCTTAGTTTTTGCGATGTTGCTCGCTGTTGTGGTAGGTTCATTCGGCTCATTCTGGGCGTACCTTCATGATGTATACATACATGGTTCAGGCGGCAGTTTCGCATGGCATCCATTCAACCGGCTACAAGGATGGTTGACCGTTCCACAGCCCTCGGATGTACCCGCGGTTTCCTTCATTGGAGTTGGCATTGCATTTACATTCTTTCTTATGTTCATGCGCCTCAAATTCTTCTGGTGGCCGTTCCACGCTGTCGGATACGCTGTCTCAGGCGCTGACGATTGGTGCATGAACTGGCTCTGGATTTCCTTAGTGATTAGCACCATCGCCAAATATGTAATTTTGAAACACGGTGGCCTCAAAACCCATCGCCAGGCCGCTCCGTTCTTTTTAGGATTGGTGTTAGGTGAGTTTGTTATTGGAAGTCTATGGAGTATCTATGGCTTATCCGCCGGAGTACGGACGTTTATGTTTAAGGACTGGTAACGATGCTATTACCAACCTTGAAAAGGTTCGGAACCTTTTCAAGGTTGGTTTCTGGCATAGCGTGTGGGGGAGTAACTTACATTATGAGGTGATGATGATGCCAACGTTGGAGTTGACGAATGAGCAGGTGATTAAATTAGTGAATCAATCACCGCCAGACCAACAAGAATCACTGTTCAAATACTTATTCATGAAACGTTGGGAGACCTGGGTAGATTTGTCACATTATGGGGTGGAACGTGTTCGAATAGCTGCTACGCAACGTGGTCGAAACTGGGGCACAATGACGGAAGACGAGCGCGAAGTGTTCATTGATGACCTGATACATGAGGACAGACAATGCAATGGATAGTTGTTTTCGACACCAACATCTTGATATCTGCGCTCCTTTCACTTCGTGGTAGTCCGTTTCGTTGTCTTGCACTGGCCAAAGAAGGGATAATCCAATCGGTAACATGCCAGGAAATTCTTTATGAGTTCCAGGGGAAGTTAGAAGTAAAATTTGATTATTCACCGCTGTTGACAGTACCACCATGTATTAAAGAGCCGCTCGTTCCGTTTCTCGTTGAATAGAAGCGAATTTTCTTTGAAAATTCTCGAGCATAAAAGTTCTCATAAATTTTGATGCGTCAAGGATTTCTATTCCAATTATCTCTTTTTCCTTATTAAGCTCAACAGTTACACCTGGGGTTAATTCAATAGCGGAATCCTCTTCACCCTCAGAAATTAAGTAATAGAGAACATCGCTCTCTTCATAATATTTGAGTTTACCAAAGGGTACTTTCATTTTGGTATCCACCTTCCAGTTCTGATTCGAAAATTAATTTCGCGACGGTTGATTTTATGAATCGTTACGAATTCGACATAATCGACGTATTCTTCGTAAGCAAGCATCATCTGTGCTCTTCTTCTCCTTCCAAGTCTAACTGGATGGACAGCAATACTTCTTTGCGTTTCGGTGTCAAAATAACGTTCAGTCGCATGAAGGAAAATCTGCTCTGGCACACCATCTGGAATACGTCGAAATTGCATTCGGTAGCGAAAATAATCAGTGTAATGTATTTCTTTCCAGGTAGAACTTTCGCTTTCAGTGTTCATTTCACGATATAACGAATCCTTTGTTAAACATTCTCAGGTTACCACGTTCCGCGGTTTTCCCTCAAGGAAGGCGATGATATTGTCTACTGCGCCTTCGTTGAGCAATTCCACGCCCTCTGGTGTCATGTCCGCGCAGTGCGGGGTGAGAACCACCTGCTCGCAGGAGAGAAGCGGATGGTCGGTGGGAGGCGGCTCCTTATCGTAAACATCGATAGCTGCCCCTGCAAGGCGTCCGGAATTCAGCGCCTCAACCAACGCGTTGGTATCCACCAGACCGCCGCGCGCTCCGTTGACTAAAAACGCATTTGGCTTCATCAGGCCGAGTTCACGCGCGCCGATAATATGTCGGCTCTCATCGGTCAAGCGAAGGTGGAGACTGACCACATCAGCGGTTCGTAGCAGTTCGTCTAACTCCACGTATTGAACCCCCAAAACATTCGCTCGTTGCGGTGAGGGATGGAAAGTCCAGGCAATCACATTCATCCCAATTGCCCGGCCCAACCGCGCCATTTCTGAACCAATATTCCCCGTCCCGATGATGCCCAAAGTTTTCCCTTGCAGCAAAATGTTGTCCATCCGAGGCCAGCGGCCTGCCTTTACTTCTTTTGTAAAAAATGCCGCTCTCTTAGCCGCAGCGAACATAAGCCCGAATATATGTTCGGCGACTACTGGCGAGGTCCTTCCTGGTTGGTTGCAGACCGTAATTCCCATCTCCCGCGCCACTTCCAAATCAATCATATCAGTCCCAATAGAACAAGTCGCAATCAGCCGCAACTTTGGTAATTGACGAAGAGCATCACCAGGCCACGTGACTATTCCTCGAGTATTTATCAAGATATCCGCGTCTTTGGCGCGGGCAACTTTTTCCTCCAGCGTCGCCGGTCGGTCAGTATAAATAATTACATCGCCGTAGGGTTCTAACCGCTTCAGATTCGGCGAGTCCTGTATCTGCACAGGGTCATCGCCGGGAACAACAATCATAAGTCGATTTGAAGAATTCATAGAACTTTGCTCCTTTCTTCTTCGAGCTTTCTCAGAAAGTCTGAAAGCCTGTATTTTACAGTAATTGAAAAAAAGGTTGCATCTTGCATCCCCCCGTTTTATCTTACAGATGTCGATTTTTTCTGCTTGGCGCTGAATTGATTCTGCTTCATCAAAAAAATGCCGTCAATGTCAAGAAACTTAATTTATCTTGACAGAATTTATGAAACATCTTGATTTTCACAAAGTCGGCATAGTAAAACATAAAACGCGAAACGTGATATACTATTCACTTTTCACGTTTCACGCATCACGTTTCACGCTTCAGTGAATAACTTGCGCTGGTAACAGTAAATTAAGAAGTTATGAAGAAGATTATAAATTACGGTTCTAACATCACTTTCCCCGCCTGTCCCTTTGAAAATTTGGTAAACGCCGATTGTGCTTCTTTTAGCGGAAAATGGTCAGTGATGAGTTTTACAACAGGAAGTCCTCGATAGTAAAGATCGATAATGGCGGGATATTCTGAGTAATGGTAGAACCAACTACCCATCAAAGTAATGTCGCGTCGGATTAAGTCGCCGCTGATGTTGACGGGAACATCGCCTTGTTCGCCAAGCGTAACGACGGCGCCTGCTTTTCCGACAAGGTTCAGGGCTAATTTGACCGTTTCCGGCCTTCCCACTGCTTCGATGCACTTGTCGGCGAACATACCGTGTGTTATTTCTTTCACGGCTTCGATGGGGTCAGTTTGTCGCGAGTTGACGGTATGAGCCGCGCCGAACTGTGTGGCAAGCGAAAGCCGATAATCGTTGATGTCAATCGCAATGACTTCCGCCCCGAGGAAAGATTGCATCATGGCATTGCCCAGTCCAATCGGACCGACGCCCACGATACAAACAAAATCCCCGCCTTTTGTGTTCAGCTTTTTACTGACATGATATGGCACGCCCATACCGTCGCCGGTGAGCAACACACCGACATCGAATGGTACGTCATCGGGCAATTTCAGACATACATGGTCAGGCGCGGAGACTAACTCGGCGTGCGTCCCCGATACTCCGGACCGATTATCGCAATAGGTGTACTGTCCTGCCATGCACCAACGACAGTTGCCACAACCCCAAACGGCATGTACACCGACTCGGTCGCCCACTTTGAACCGTTGAGATTTTCCCGAGTCAATAACAACACCGGTTACTTCATGACCGCCGTTGAATGCTTGTGGATTCGGGCCTAAAAACCCGTGCATCTCGCTGCCGCAAATCCCAGAATCTTTAACTTTGATTAAAATTTGCTTCTCCGTCAACACAGGGTCAGGATATTCTTTGACTACTACTTTACTGTTGCCTAACAATTGAACACTTAGCATAAAAACTCCTTTGGTTGTGGCATGTTGAAACATGCCTTTGTTGTTTTATTTTTAAACAATTATAACATTTATATTTGGGATGTCAAGAATAGTATCCAAACTTTTCTTTTAGAAAGAAAAGTTCCATCATAAGAAACACTGAGGAATTTCTATATAACAAAGTCAAGTCATTTATTCTCTAAAAACAGTTAGCGGCTCCACCGACTAATATAGTCATTGTGTTCCAGAGGCCCAAAAAAAAGCCGAGGTTAATATTCAACCTCGGCTTTTTTGATTGGATAGGGTTGGCATGGTCTATTATCTTCTTCGCTTTGTCGCATTTTCCCGATTTTGCTGAGTTTTCTGTTCCTCCTCCTCATCGTCGTCATCATCATCATCTTTCTTGCTGGATGAACTTTGAGAGGATGAATCCGAGCGGCTTTTTTTGACTTCTTCCCGGTTTGAATCTGACCGATTTGATTTCACCTCACTACGACTTGGAGCCGATGATGAGGCTGAGTTTGAAGATCGACGTTTTTTAATTTCCTCTCGTTCATCTTTCGATGTATCTGATTTCGTTGAGCTTGAACGCGGAGTCCGATTGCGCAGAATCTGTTCCATAGTATCTTCGCGCTTTTCAGTTGGCCGAACCGTTCGCACTCTCTGTTGAGGCTGAGATAATGTCCCTCTATCCTGGATAACCGGCGAGCGCTCTGAAGTGGAACGCTGAAAAGTGGATTCAGATGAGCGACGCTTAATCCGAACTTCTCTGTTTTCTATAGGACGGTCAGACAGCACAGGTTGAATTTGGTGCTGTTGAATTGTGGTGCGCACACTATCTCGAACTCTTTGCACGTCTTTGCTTGGCGCATCCGTGTTCCTTGCGGAATCTGTCACTCTGCGTGTCTTCACTAACCGTGACCTATCGTACTCACGTCGAACTTGTTCGTATTCCTGTGTCCATTTACCCAAACGCCGTGTTTGGGTTGCGACTGGTTGTCTATTGTAGACATTGACATTGATGTCAGTATGGGAGTATCCATGATGGCGGCTCGGGTAACGTTCATAGTAACGGTGAACATAAGTTCTATAGTTCTTTTTTATCGTAACATAGTGTACATCGTACACCGGATAGCTCCACCGGACGTAATAATCGTAATCCGTAGCGTAATAGACCGGCCCATCGTAGAAGTAGAAGTAGGTGTAATAATGCCATGGACGCCATTCGTAGCTACGGATATACCTATTGACAACGCGAACCTCTGGTTGATTGCTATATGTTGAAACGTCAACGTACTCTACATCCAGAAGACCACCATTTTCTGCGACAAGGTGAAGTTCCATGGTGCCATCTTCACTGACATGGTAAGCAGCCGGGATTTTTATCGTTTCTGAACGACGTTTCGCGCGCAGAACAAAGGTATCGCCATACAAAGTTTCCCTATCATCATCGTCATAGCGCTGGGCTTCACGTTCCTTTCGGAAGTTCCGAATCCATACCCGACCTGCAATCTCTTCATAATCATCAAAGTCAGCCTCGCGCCCTTCTCCGCTGTAGCGAACTTTGATTTCAATATACTGCGCCCGTCTGGGGATATCAAAAAGATAGATAGCGCTTGCGAGGGCAAAATCATAGTCATCATCACTCACATAATCACTTGCCCAGGCTGATAACCTAATGCCGTCAGAAAAACGTGGGCTGCTGGTAACAGTGGAATTACCGCGTTCAATCCAATCGTCCACGTCGCCTGCCTCTCGATGCTCCCGGCTTATCCGGTCTGAACGAGAATAATCATCATCGTAATCGTAATAGGACACTGACCAATAATCCGCCTGCGCTGATTGGATGACCCAACCGGCCAGGATAAGCAAGGCTAATATAAAGTAGCTGCTGCGTATTTTGTTGGTAAACATTTTATTTCACTCCTTTGTAAATTCTATTAATTATACGACCTTTTGATTGCTTCGTTCCTCGCAACCTTCGGCTTAGTGAGAACCCACAGGGAAAAGTAAAACATATTTTGTGTTGCGTGTTTCGTCAGAGTATATTACTCATGCGCGTCATCTTTATATCCGATGCCACGCATGAGCTATTTATAATGCGTTGTCCGCCATACATTATACTACATAAGCAAATTTAATGCCACTTTTATTATGACTTTGGTAAATTAAAACCGGATTCAATCGTAGCCCAACTTTCTAAGTTGGCCGGCGTCGAGCCTCATGCGTCCAAGCCAAGATAGAATCTTAGGCTACGTTTCTATTTACCAAAGTCAAGTTATTTTTTGACGCTAATTCCAATTTTACGCTTCACGTATCACGTATCACGCTTCACGTTTTCACTTTTTATGTTGTGTCTTTGATACGATTTCGTGGCAAAACTGATACATGATACGTGAAACGTGATGAGTGAAACGTGATTTGAGTGGTCTAAAACTCTTCTATTTACAATTCCTATTATTTCTTTTGATGGAACTTCCTCTTCTTTTCTTTTCAACTTTTTCTTTCAGACAATTTGACTAAAGCGGGAATTATCCTGGAAATCACCGCGCCTCTGACGGCGTCTCAGTGCTTTCGCCGAAATGTTTGTTTATCAAAGCAAGATCGTTTATGTCTACAATGCCATCTCCATTGACATCGGGATTGGGTGAGACAGGCTCTTTGATGGTTTCTCCTAAGTGTCGTCCTACCAATACAAGGTCGATTATATCTACTTGTCCGTCGTCGTTGACATCCCAGGGGGATTCGCCTTCTACGTAAACTGATAATGTTGTGACATCCTCAAGGTTTCCTGCCTTATCTTTGCTGCGATACTGAATTTGGCATTGTCCTGCTATATCTACCGTAAACGGCTCTGTATACGCAACCCAGTCGCCTTCATCAATTCTGTATTCTTTAAGAAGGACACCTGAACCATCGCCATCATTAGCATCCAGAGTGAAAGGCGTTGTATTTTGCACGTGTAGAATCTTTTCCACAAAGCGAGAAGGTTTTCCGACGGAGATGGTCGTTTGAGGAGAAGCCTTGTCAACGTGGAAAACCCATTCTTGAGTGGTTGAGGTGGAATTGCCTGCAATGTCGAAAGCAACTATTTCCCATATATATTTCCCATCCAGCAGAGTTTCGGGGACAAAAGATGTTTTATCAGGAGAAATCTTTTCTTGATGTACATTTCCGTTGAGAATGAGTTGGTAGCGCGCTAATCCTGAAACCTCATCTTTTGAAGGTGTCCATGAAAATGTTAAGTCTGCCGTTCTCGTCCAGCTTTCACTCTCAGGCGACACTAAGTTAAATTCAGAAGGCGGCGTGACATCAATTACAAACTCTCCTGCGGCGTCGTTTGCGACCATCTGATTTCCTGCGGCGTCAACCGCGCCACTGACCTGGATTGTTGCTTTCCCATCGGGCATATTGGTTTCAACAATAGCAGTTCCTTTCCACTGTTTGGCTTTTACGTCGTAAAGCGTGTTCGTAACTCCGAGAGGGGTTTTTGCGCCTGCAGGGGTGAATGTGACGATTAGAATTTTAGTAGAGTCCAGGTCGCTTGCATCAGCAAAATTGATGGAAACTGCAATTTCTCCCGCCTTTGCCGGGTCAGGATTAACGCTGACTTTATCGACTTTTGGAGGAAGGGTGTTGATGCCAAAGCTCCCCGCCTTTTTATTCGGCTCCATCTCGTTACCGTAATTGTCCGTTGCTTTGCTCACCTCTATTGTCGCGATGCCGTTTGCCATTGTATCGGTGATGGTCGCCTGTCCTTGAAAGGTCAACTCTTTGTAACCTGTTTGCTCAATCGGATACGATTTTCCACCTGTCGTTAGAAATGTAACTTCCGGGGCAATCGCAAGATTCAGCCCGCTTTCATTGGTTTTAAATTCGATGGTTACAGTCACAGTTCCCGCTTTTGCCAGAGTAGGTGTCACGGTAACGGTTTGGACAATCGGAGAAGAAATGCCAACATTCACAGTAACAGGCGCGCCGGGTTCGCTCATATTTCCCGCTAAATCGGTAGCTCGTGCGCGGAATGTGTATTGCCCTGTTTGATAATCCGTCCAGTGAAAAGTCCATTTGCTAAAGTTCTCGGCAGTGCTTGTTGCAAGTTGCCATTCTCCGTCATTGATGCTGATTTCTACCTTCGTGACGCCTGAAACCCCCACACCTTCGCCATCTGTTGCCGTGCCCTGGATGGTGAATTCTTTGCCGCCGATGGTAGCCTTATCGCGCGGGATTTCAATGTGGGTAACAGGTTTGGAAAGGTCAATATTGAATTTCCACCTGGATGTCGCCAGTCGCTCATTTCCTGCTCGGTCGATAGCCTTGACCGTCCAGACGTGTTCACCTAAAGTCTGGTCAAAACTGAGAGTGATGGAGGTGCTTCCCGTCGAGCCTGCCTGCTTATCATCCAACGTGAGTTGATAACTACTTAACCCTGAACCGGTCTCGTTTGCCTCACCCCAACTCAAAGTGGGGCGTTTGGTGTTGAACCACGATTTGTTTGGAGGGCTGACCAGGTCAAATTCTCCGGGTGGAATGGTATCAATCACGAAGCTGGCGGAATCATCTACTGGGGGCATCATGTTGTTCAGCTTATCCTTAGCGCCGCTCACGGAGATGGTTGCCTTGCCATTCTTTTCGTCGCCGGTAATGGTAGCCCGTCCAGTCCATGTGGTACCAATGTAGCTTGTTTGCACGACGGGTTTTGGTTCGCCTCCATAGGAAGTCCATGTCACTGTTGGAGGTGCGGCAAGGTTCAATCCGCCGCTCCCTTTGCTGACCGTAAAATTAATGCTTACAGTAATGTCGCCGACTGCGGCTGGATTAGGGCTAACGCTGGCACTTGGTTTTGGAGGTGTGAGGTCAACTTGCATCTTCACTTCGCTGGAAGGTTCGCTGATATTCCCCGCGTTGTCAATTGCTCGGCTTGTCCAGACGTACTCCCCATCGGTGTAGTCAGCCCAAGTATATTTCCATGTGCTGAAATTTTCCTTCGTGCTTTCGACATCAAGCCAGGTATTTCCGCCGTCGAGACTTATCTGAACCTGCTTCACGCCTGAACCTTTGCCGTCATCGGCTGTCCCGACAATATCCCAACTCTTTCCGCCCACAAACTCACCAGTAGCGGGTGATGTAATTGTCGATGTCGGCGGGGTGGTGTCCTTCTCAACGGTAAAACTGAACGTCGAAGTGGAGGGTGTAGTATTGCCCACTTCATCAATCGCCTTGACGAACCAGTTGTACGTTCCGTTTGGCAAATCCTTTGAGGGAGTGGCGGAGGTTTCGGTCGGCGGGATATTATCGCGATCCAACTTCCCTCCAATCCACAGTTGATATTTGGCGATGCCTGTTCCCGCATCCGAGGAAGCTTGCCACGTCAGTTTGGGACGAGGGGACTGCACCACTTCTTTGTCCGCAGGGGAGATTAAATTGAATTTAGCGGGAGGACTCCATTCTGCAATGAACGTGAAGGTTTTGTTGGACTGCCGCTCATAGTTGAATTTGTCAAAGACTTTGACATACCAAGTATGCTTACCTTCCGTCAAAGGGAACGGGTCAGCTCTCCATGAATTATCGTCAGGGGCTAACAACGCATAAGGGGCAGGAGCGTCTCCATCAACCCGAATCGACCAGGTCTGATTCGCCTGGGTGACGTTTCCAACGCCATCAATTGCTTTGACCGTCCAGGTACCCAGAGTTGATAGTGAGAAAGCTTTACATTATCCGAAGAAGCTCTCTAAACAAAAATAGGTGTTCCATTCGTCCAAACTCCGTTCCACGGAGAGAGGAGGCCAAAAGGTATCGGAGGGATAGTTTCAGGAGAGAAGCTAAATTTCCAGGGAGTTGACCAATCTCCCGCTCCCGATGCCCCTATGGCGTTGACTCGCCAATGATAGGTTTTTCCACCTTCCAGCATCCCTGAATATATCGAAAACTCGTTTTGAGCAATCTGTTGCTCCAAAACTATGTCAGAGAACGCCTCATCTTTTGACACTTGCACAGTGTAAGACATTGCAGCCGGAGATGCTTCCCATTCTAAAGTGGGCAACTCTGTTGTGAAATCTGTTCCCTCCGCGGGAGAAAGCAACGTAGGCGAGGGAGGAAAAGAGAGCAGACCGAGTTGAAAACTCCAAGTCTCTGACCAAACGCCAAAATCTATCCATCCCACCGTTCGGACCCGCCAAAAGTAATTGCCGGGAGCTAATTCACCGGAATTAATTGGCCTGTTTCCATCCCCTGTAGAGATATCTAAAACAATCTGAGTGAAATCCCTATCAATTGACACCTGTATCTGATAAGCCGCATTTGGAATTTCATCCCATTTTAGATCGGGAAGCGCATCGGCAAATTCGCTGCCATCAGGCGGCACAGTAAGGGATGGAATATCATCAATATTCGGCGTCCAGACTTTGGCTGTATTGTCCTCTGAACCCGTTGCCAACAGCTTCCCATCTGGACTGAAGGCGACTGACTTGACCCAACCGTCATGCTTCAGTGTGGCAATCAGGTTCCCAGAAGGCATCTCCCAGACTTTGGCTGTATTGTCCTCTGAGCCCGTCGCCAACAGCTTACCATCTGAGCTGAAGGCGACTGACTTGACCCAACCGTCATGCTTCAGTGTGGCAATCAGGTTCCCAGAAGGCATCTCCCAGACTTTGGCTGCTTGCCATGTCCCCGTTGCTAACAACCTCCCGTCGGGGCTGAAGGTGACTGAATTTACATAACCGTCATGCTTCAGTGTGATGGGGATTAGTTCCGCAAAGGTTGGGGAAAGAGAGGAGAGGGTAAGAAGGATGACAAGCCCGAAGAGAAAGATAGAAAACGTGAAAACGCGAAAACGGGAAAACGAGATAGTCCTTACCTTCACGTTTTCTCGTTTTCTCGTCTTCTCGTTTTCATTCTTTTCCCTACGTCCAAAAGAGTTTTGAATTTTTTGAAGGTTGTTTAATTTTAATCTCATTTTTATTTCCTCCTGAAAATTATTGTTGTATAACTCGTAGCCCAAGTTTCTAACTTGGCCAAAATAGAATTCACCAAGATAGAATTTTGGGCTACAATAGTCCGACCGATGTCGCCACTGAGGGACGACGCTACGATATCTTGTTGTAGCGGCATGCCTCCGTGCTGCCACTTTAATAGGATTCATCAAATCACTTAGAATTTTCTTTGTCTCCCTGAGTCGTTTAGCGGTATATTCACGCGATGGACAGTATTCATATCGTAGAATCCCATCCTCTGATTCAAGTGTTTTGCCCGATAGCAAAGACAACGAGGCGTCTAACTTTTGGCATCCTTTGGTAACATAATCGTTCACTTTCGACGCTTGCATTAAAATCTTTTCGATTATCATGTCTTCACACTAACTCCTTTGGTCTTATTCGATACCTATTTCGTCAACGCTGTTCGCTTTCGGAACGCGGCGAGTGAGTTCTCTCAATCTGTTCATATCACGAATAGCTTTAATCTGCCTTTCGACTCTATCAGGAACAGAGCCGAATTTGTCTTGCATTAGCTCGAGCAAGACCTCTTGCCTTGTTCGTAGTGCGCCACGTACCTCTCCTTCTTCCATCAATGCTTGTGCGGCTGTTCTTCCCATTTTCAATACCTCCTCTCGTCTGTTTCGGTCTCTCACCGTCTCGTTTAAAACAGAAATCATTTCTGGCCGCTCCTCTTCATCGCGACGGTGAATAATGAGTAATACCAAATACCACATCAACTTTGCCCATTGGTTTCTTTCTTCTTCAGGCAACTTGTCTAAATTAAAAACCGCTAATTTCAACGCTTCGGAGAATTCCTCTTTATCCGCGTCTTCTTTTTGTATCACACGCAGAACCCAACCGAATGGATGCCCTTCCGCCACTAACTCCGCAGGGTCAGTTGTTTTAAGGTTCAGAAACAAAGTATTGTGTTGTGGGACGAACTGTTCCAAAGCTTTCGGTAGTTCCATCAACGCTGTTATTGTAAGCGGCGGTTTCCAGCTTGCTTTCCAATTGTGGGATTTGCAGGATTCTTTTTAGGTAAGCAACTTTCTCTTTAAGTCGGGTATCAGTCCATTTCCTTGGTCTGTTTCTTTTCATTTTTCCCGTTTCCTGCTCTATCTTTCCAGACAGCTTCTCAAGTTCGTTTACCGAGTGTTGGTCTAAGATAACAACTACCACGATAAAATATGCGCCTTCGGTACCCTGTCCCGACTCGTCAACGTAGCAATAGATTTTTGGCATAATTTTTTCAAACATTATAACGGATTACCTCACCCCTAGCCTCTCTCCACAAGCTTGTGGAGAGGGGAAGAGGGTGAGGTAATGCAAGAACGGTTTATCAAGCTAATTCGCGAAGAACCAGTTTTCAAAAATATCGTTCCAGCAAAATCTGGCTTTTCTTGTCTAAGGATTGAAAATCGGGGATATCGTATCGGTTGCCGTCAACATCGGTCAAAATCAAACGCTTTTCGCTCGGTTGCTGGATGTTCTCACGAAAGTTGCGGCTGAGAAATTCCTTGGTGCCTCTGTCGGTTTCTACCTCCCACTGAACAAGCTCAAATTTTTCCTTACAAGAGAAAATCTTTTGGATTCGCGGCAACACATAGCGCCGGCGGAGTTCATCCAGAACCATCCTTCGGCTTTCCGAATTGAGTTTCCCAAGTTCTTCGATAATTCCCAACTCACGTCCCTCATTGTCAAGCACCGAGACCCAACGTTCCGATTCGCTCAGAGGAAAAAGCGGGACGACGCTGACTGTCTTGTGCTCATTTTCCCCCTCGACCAACATCTGTAGCTTGCTTCCGTTTCTCTCAAATCGCAGACGAGCAGGTTCAAGAATATGGAATTCCTTTGAGACTTCCTTGGGCAAGGGAAGTTGACTTCCACCTATATTCTTTGGTCCACCTTGTGAATGATGAAAGAAATGCATTTTTTTCTCCTAAGCCAACCAAACTTTTCTTTTAAAAAGAAAAGTTTAATCAAAAGAAACACTGTGGAATTTATTATTTTCTTTTTGTGAACTTTGTGAACTGCTGTTCACTTGTTTTTATAAATGTAATCCGTGAAGCGTGAAACGTGAAAAGGAAAGAATCACTATCACGTTTCACGTTTCATTACCTCTCCACAGCTCTGACTTTGGCGACTTCCTGATACATTTGTACCAACCGATGGAATTCGCCTTCTTTCGATAGAAGTTCTTCATGTGACCCCATCTCGACGATTCCGCCTTCCTTAAGAACTATCAGGCGGTCAGCATTTTTGAGTGTGGAGAGTCGGTGAGCAATAGCGATTGTTGTGCGTCCTTCAACTAATTCGGCAATAGCTTCCTGAATCTGCTTCTCGGTTTCAACATCCATTTGTGAAGTAGCCTCGTCAAGAATCAGTATTCTGGGATTATGCAACACTGCTCTGGCTATGGCGATTCGCTGTTTTTCTCCTGCCGATAATCCTCCTCCGCCTTCGCCAAGCATTGTTTCATAGCCATCTGCTTTGCGCAGGATGAAATCGTGAGCATTGGCGATTTTAGCGGCTCGGATGATTTCCTCCCTTGTCGCTGATGGTTTGGCGTAGGATATATTCTCAGCAATCGTCCCACTGAAGAGGAACATATCTTGAGGCACAATCCCTATCTGACTCCGAAGGTTTTCCAAGCGAATCTGACGAATAGGCACGCCATCGATGATTATCTCCCCTTCGTCCGTATCGTAGAAACGGCAAAGTAAATTGATGGTTGTGGATTTCCCAGCGCCGCTGTGCCCAACCAATCCTATCATCTCTCCGGGTTTCACCTCGAAGGTTAGATTTTTAAGCACCGGCTTGTTTGGCTCATATCCGAACGTGACGTTGCGAAACTCAACTCGTCCCTGAATCTGTGGCATTTCCATTGCACCTTCAATATCCCGAATCTCTGGGCGTATATCGAGGATTTCAAAGACGCGTTCCGCGGCTGTGAGCGAGCGCGAACACCAGTTAATCAGTTGTGACATGAAACGAATTGGCCCGTAGAACATGCCGACATACATCAGGAAAGCCATAAGCGTCCCCAAGGTCATTCTTCCGAACAACACGTCTCGCCCGCCAACATACCAGACCAGCAAGGTGCCGACCATAAGAAGAACCGAGAATCCAGAAAACAGCATCGACCAGGTTCGTTCCGCCTGGATGCCTGTGATTGCTAAATCCGCGCTCCTCGCCATAAAGCGGTCGATTTCACGTCGTTCTTGCGCAAATGACTTGACAATCTTCAGCCCCGATAAAGATTCGTTCAGTATGGCGTTCAATCGGCTCCACCGATGGAAGAAACGGTGCATGTATAGCCGTATCAATTTCCAGAAACTTGCCGAGAGCATGCCGACGGCGGGAGCGGGGACGAGCACAAAAAGCGCGAGTTTCCAGTTCATCACGAATAGCACCGCGCCGATTCCGACGAGAAGTAGAAAGTTAATTATCAAATCCTGAGAACCCCACACGAGGAACTCCTGAAGCCGACCTGTATCCTGATTAACTCTGGAGATGACCGCTCCAAGCTGTCGTTTGTCATAAAATCGCAGGGAGAGGAATTGCAAGTGCTGATATAGCTTCGAGCGGATATCATGGGAAATATTGTTTCCCAGCCACGCGGACAGCCATCCTTGAGCAGCGCTCAGAGCCGATGTCAATATATGAGAAGCTAGCAAAATCAACACCAGCACACCTAAAAGCCACAGCCGCTCCTCAAGCGGTCGAACAACGTCTTGGGGAGCTAATACTATATCCATCAACGGCTTGTTCAAGTAGGGCGGCACCAGCCCCAAAGCCGTGCTGAGCAAAGCCATACCTGAAAGACCAATCGCCTGTTTCCAGTGTGGAGCAAGATACTGAACCAGACGAAGCAACGTTTTGCTTTTCGGCAAACAAGCTGGGCAGACATCCGTTCCCTCCTCTAAAGGCAATCCGCATCGAGGGCATTTTCTCTCTTCTTCCTTTTCCAGTTCAGCTTCTTCGCCTTTTGTCCACTTTTCCAAAGCTTTGGCGATTGCTGAAAATTTCTTCGCATCAGCGTTCGTGTAACGGACAAGCTCAATAGTCTCTCCATCACGGTTAGCTTCCAACACTCCGCCACCTACTACCGAATCCACCTTGGGAGATTTCAATTCACTAAGAATGAGTTCAAGGCGCTTTGTTGGAACTCCTCCATCAGTGAAAACCAATACTTTCTCGTTTGTGATAAGTAGCCACTGCTTCCCAAACGAACCATCCGGAAGCAAATCCGCAGACGCACAGACCCTAACAGGCTCTTTAACACTTATATTTTCGGGTAAAGTATCCAAAAATGACATATTCTCTCCTCCCGTGAGAAACGACTTTTTCAGTTATCGCCCTCTTGGGTAAAGATAACACATGATACGTGAAACGTAAAGCGTGAAACGTGATTATCTCTTCTATCACGCTTTACGTTTCACGTTTCACGTTTTCTCAAAGGTCGTACATGAGAAATATTTCGCTCTTATTATATCTATAACCCAAACTTACTGTTTTTATTCAAATTCAGGAAACATGCCGCAAAGTATGCTAAATTTGCGGTGGGTGTTCGCCCCAATCAGCCCATAATCTGCGTGCGCGAACAAGGCGTTCGCGATTCATTTGTAATGCTTCTATTGTTGCCCGTCCGCAGATAGTTTTGCCGAGAATCAGGGTACCATCTTCACTCCAGCAAAAATGTCGATTCCATTGTTGTTGGCGTGGGTGAAACAAACGCACTCTTCGCCCTGTATCCGGGTCAATTACCCATATTCTTGAACTTTTATGTCTATTACAAATTGGACAACTGGCGCATAAATTTTCAAGGGAAGATGTACCGCCTAATGACTCAGGTATAATGTGTTCAACTTCCAGGTCCATCCCAAGCAAATCACTCTTGTTCAAACAGTATTCACATCTTTCCTTTGCGCGTTTAAAAACTTCCTGACGTATTTTTTGAGGAATATAGGCTTTTTTCACGGCTTTTCACATGAGTATGTTATTTTTCAGATGAAAGCCAGTAATGTTCGGTATAGTTTTTGCTATGATATTTTCTCTTGAAAAGCATGCGAAAAACGTAACACTTTCATTCGCTTTCATCAGCATTCTTCAAAAGGCGTTTTGTCAACAACTTGATAGCGTATAGGGCTTGGGCTTTAAGAAGTGTCAATTCTTCACCTTCCTCGATAAGTTGGTCTATCTCCTCTACCTCGGTAGGAGTAAGAATTCCAGAGCTATTTTTTTCAAGTAGTTGACTTAGTCGCGTTTGCTTCTTTTTGTCCAGTCGATATTCTGTACCATGTCGGATGTTTTCTTCTTCTTGGGAAAACAGTGTTAGCAAAGTTTCAACTGGGATTGATTCCCACAAAGAAGGCACTAACATAAATAGCTGGCGTTTTTCTTCAGTATTTAACTGTTGGAGTTTACCGGCTACATCTTGAACTTTGTCAGATGTTATCATAACACATCACCCAAATATTATTAATGGTTCGTTTCGTAAATTCGTGTAGGGTAGTATCTTTAAGGCTTTCAGGACGAACTTAGGCGCCTATCCGAAATAAGTAACCATAGTCTGCAAATACCAATGGACTTTTCAGATAGGCGTTTATTAAGTAATTATGAAGTTGGTTCTTGTCATTCTGAGCGCTAGCGAAGAATCCCTTCTCGTCAAACAGAAGAGATCCTTCACTTCGTTCAGGATGACAAAATGTAAAGAATTAATTTCATACTTACTATAACCCGAACTTACTGTTTTTATTCAAACTTTTCCAACTTTCCCATCGCTTCCTCCATCGCCTTCTTTGTCTCAAGATCTTGTTCCTTCGCCAGCGCTTCTTTCAACGGATTAACTGCCTGCTTGTCGCCTATTTCGCCAAGTTTCTGCGCAGACCAGGTACGCACATTCTTGTCAGTCTCCTGCAAAGCGTCGTTGAAGAACTTCAGCATGTTGTCCCGGTTCATTTCCAACCGCAGCGCCCAGTCCGAAATGCTCCGGCGTACTTCATCCTCCTGCACGGCTTTGAGGGCTTCGCCCATCCCTTCGCCGATGGCGATGAGGGATTGCACAGCAGCAGCTTTGACGGAAGCCTCTTTGTCTGCCAGAGCGCCTATCAGCGGCTCGACCGCCGCCATCCCTCCTACGCCGAGAGCTTGGGCAGCGCAGGCGCGCTCCATTGTTTCATCCGATTTAAGAGAGGTGGCAATTTGAGCAACCGTTTCCGGATTGAGCTTTTTCCCTATGCGGCACAGGGACTCGGCGGCGACATCAGCCACCCACCATTCTGCCTCCTTATCTTTAAGCAGCGGCACAAGGGCTTCCGTAGCCCGTTCATCGCGGAGCCTCCCTAACGCTTCGGCGGCATTGCGTCGCACTTCCATCGTCTTGTCATCGAGCGCCTCAATGAGCGCTGGGACCGCTTTGTCCTTCTCCTCCTTCGTCTTCGCCAGGTAGCCTAACGCCTGCGCCGCGCTTTCTCTGTCGAGCAAGTCTTCGGATTTCAGGCGGGGCAGCCATGTGTCCACTGTGTCGGCCTCGCCAAGACGGTGTGTTTTTCCGTCCGGCGTTGTCACTGTGCCATGCCCACAGAGGTAGACATAGCCGCGTTCTTTGATGAGTTTGAAGGTGAGAGGGTAGGCACGGTCAGTTTTAAACGTATGTCCCAACAACGTTAGTTTCCTTTGTATTACATGCTCAACATCATGTCCAAACCAGAGTGGAGAAACGTAAGATGCTCCCCCCCTTAACCCTGATAGTTTCGCTATCAGTTCGAAACGATATCCTGAACATGCAGGGAAAATGTAAACCCCCTTAAGTGCTGCTTTCTCAAGATGGGAAACTCTGTAAAAATCTTTACCCTTCGGCAGGAAGAACGCCAGTCGTCCATAGGACAAATTCCCCTCCCCTATATACACAAAATAGGCAACACCTATGATCTTCACCTGTTTCCAATCAAAGGTGTCAAAGGATTGAACTGGTTGAGACGCTATGGGAATCCAACTTCCCTCCGTGGTAAAACCGTCCATGTCACTTTCACTATCGTCCCCCATCAGCGGCACACGCCCATTGCTTTCGTCGCCCGCAGGTTGTATATCTTTTAGCACGAACCTTTCTTGTGCCTGCGGTTTCGTTTGCTCTTCGCTGAATGCCATGTTGGAGACACCCAGCAGCATGAGCCCGAGCAATATACCAACTAAAACTTTTCCGTTCATTTTACTTAGCCTCCTTTAGTTTCGATGATGGTTTTTGATCTAATTTTTGGCGAAATACTTGGCGTTGTGATAAATCACCACGCTAAATCGAACAACCCCCTAACCCCCTTTGGTAAGAGGGAAAGCGGACTAAAGCCCGCTGTTCCCGAATTTTGGCAAATTCGGCTACAGGGCGTTTTAACGTCCTTTCTTTGATTCAGTATTTTGGTGGGCGGTGCCCACCCTACGACGATCTACTCACTATGAGTTCTCTTAATCCGACAGCGTCGTATGCTCTTGTCGATAGTCAATGACAGCATTGCACTCTTTGAGTAAGCGGTTGCCCACCAACAAAAGATCTTTGCCGTAAGTGGGATTGGAGATACAGCGGACAATTTTATCAATTCCGCATTCAGGGATGAGCAGCCGCACACTTGCCACCAAATCAATTACCAATGAGCCATCCGCCAACTCTGATGGCACTGTGCCAGATACATAAGCATGGAGGCCGAGGGCATAGAAGGTTTCCCAATCAACCTGCAAATAATCGGAGAACCCTGTGTCCACTGCGAAGGTTTCTCGCCGCGTTGGTAGCTTCACCAGCGTCGGGTCGGGCGGCATGAGAGTAATGGTGACAACGGGGGCGTCATCCTGAAAAGGGAATGAATAGGCGCTCATAGTTTGCGCACCACCTTCGGTAAGTCCTCGCCGATTCTTCTAACCAATCGGCTCAAAGCATCAGATGGCATTTCCCCTGACTTCTTTAGGGCTTCTTTCATCGTGGGAGCAACTGCGAGCAACTCCCCCTTTACTATGATTGCCCATTCCCCCCAATGATTCTTTTCAAGTTCCTCTCGCAATCGCTCATAAACTTTCTCATTTGACATCACGTCGCTGATGACAGCAAACATTAATTCTCACTCCTTTTGACCAGATTAGTTGAATTGTAAACATTAACAACCATTTAGGATAGTCTCTTTATCTCCTTTAGTTTCGATGTATTAAAAGTGGGATTACAAGTCTCCCACTTCTTATCTCCGGTATGCTTCTCTCCGATGGCCCACGAAATGCAAAACAACTTCCTCGCTGATAATGTCATAGCGTACCCGGTAGTTACCTATCCGGATACGCCATTGCCCTTCGCCTTCTTTAACATCCGTGAGCTTTTGGATATCGCACATGCCACTGCGATTGTATGGGTCAGTCTTGAGGAACTCAAGAATTTGTTCAATTTGTTCGGCAACCCGTGGGTTCCGCTTCAGTAGTTTTTTCGCCTCTCGCTCAAAGTTCGGAGTCGTGATAACTCGGTATTCCATTATTTTATTCCTTAGTGTTTCTTATGATGGAACTTTTCTTATTCCTCTTATTTCTTTTTGTCAACTTTTTCTTTCTAAAAGAAAAAGTTGGAAGAAAAGTTTGGTTACATTATTCACTTCTTACCTTCCCCCCTCAGTTCTGCAAGGAACTCTTCGGCTTGACGTCCTTTCCCCTTTGTATACTCCTCATAACTTTCGCGGATGAGCCTCTGAATGCGGGGGTTGTGGGCCTCCAGGTAGTCTTCGAACTCGTCAGCATCCATGACGGCGATTACGGGAATGCCGTTCTTCTCTACGATGATATACTCCTTGTTGTTATGAACTCGCTTAATCACTTCCCCAAAATGGGTTTTGACCTTTGTGGCAGGGAGAGTAGTGATAGCCGTGGTCTTTTGTTTTGCCAAATCTGTCACCTCCATGATAACGGTTAATTTTGACGCTTTTCCAAAGCCGGAATAACCGTGTTAAGATAATAAAAATAGTGTTGACACATTGGCTCGCGTTCTTGGAATGAAGGATTAGCTTGTAGCTGCGGCATGTTTCAAATTTTCTCAAAAATTAGTTGATACGTGAAACGTAAAACGTAATATGTAATACGTAATGAGTAATTTTTATGTATTACGCATTACTCATTACGTTTTACGTTTAAATGTAAACTATTTTCTGAAATATGCTTAATTTTAACATATTTCCTGAAACTAAGCAATCACTAATTAACCGCATGTTCTTGAAGGGTAATAAATTTCTGTGTACTTCACAGAAATTCCTCAGTGTTTCTTATGATGGAACTTTTCTTTCTAAAAGAAAAGTTTGGTTCAAAAAATTCTTGACTTTGACTTAATTTTGTTATATAATTATTCGTATACGAACATTAGGAAGCGAACTATTCGTAAAAGAAGGTGAATAAAGTGAGTGATGAAACCATAGACAACGCGCAAGAGATAATTAATGTGCTTAACGCTGCGCAGAATGCCATCCATCTGAGATTTCATAGCATCCTTGAGCCATACCGGTTGACTGTGGCGCAGTACAAAGTGCTTGAACATCTCTTCTGGCATCATCCTAACGGCCTGGGTGTAAAGGAATTGGGCGAGCATTTGGGATTAGCCAAAAGCACCATAAGCGGCATTGTAGACCGGGTTGAACGGGATGGATGGGTGAGGCGAGAGCCTAACCCCGAAGATGCGAGAAAAATAACCGTGCAACTTACCCAAAAAAGCATTGATGTTTTCGAAAGAATTCCAAAGGATAGAGAGGAATTCTGGCGTGCTACCATAGGCAAACTGAGCAGTGATGAGCGGGAAATTCTTCTTGAACTTTTGAGAAAGCTGGAGAAAATAATGGAAAAACCACCGGAAATTGAACATCGTTTTAGGTAGTTTTGACTAATAAAACTTAACATTTTTTATCCGCTAATCTACGCGAATAGTCACGAATACTTCTGATTAGTGTTTCTTCGCGTTATTCGCGGATTCTTTAAAGGCCGATAGAAGCGCGCTCTCTTCCACTGCAGGACGGATAGATAGAAAGTTCAACTTTAATAATCAAAATTACCTAATATGTAAACGAGGAGGATTATGCCATGTCACCTTTATACTTGATTTTTATCGGCGTCGCCGTAGTCTTATTTATTGCACATTCAATTACACATCGTTTATTGAGAAGGCGATCATCTCCAACTCCCTGTCCATGGTTCCTAATATTTCTGCTTGAGAATCCTTTAATGAACTTTTTGGCGGGAGCATCTGTTCTTATTAAACGGATAAAACTTGCCCCAGGGATGAATGTAATTGATGTTGGATGCGGGCCAGGGCGTCTGACGATTCCTTTGGCAAAATATATCGGACCTACCGGCCATATTTTCGCCTTGGATATTCAAGAGAAGATGCTGCAGATGCTCGGCAAGCGCATCATGAAGAACCGTTTGGAAAATGTTGAGGTAGTACTTGGAGGAGCCGGCGGAGGCGTGCTCCACCACGAAAACGCCTTTGACAGAGCGGTGCTTGTCACGGTGCTGGGCGAGATTCCAGACAAAAGGAAGGCTCTGGAGGAGATATTTAAGGCGCTCAAACCAGGTGGTATACTGTCGGTCACAGAAGTGTTGCTCGACCCTGACTATCAAAAAGCAAAGAATGTTTGTCGTCTTGCCAGTGATGTGGGGTTTGAGTTTGATGCTAAGTACAGTAATGTAATCGCATTCACAATGAACTTCAGAAAACCAGGCGTCTAACAATTCCTTCAAATGGGCCGCTGCTAACCCCGCAGTCGATTCGAAATATTTGCCGCCACTATCGTTCGGAAATAAACAATTGTAGTCTGAATGGCATAGGAGGGATATTCATGCCACAGGAAACTACGAATCTATCGTTAGTAGAGTATTTTTTCGATGGAATTGATTTTGTAGATAAACTTATTCTGGACGCCGGCACGGGACCGGGACAGACAACAGAGCGGCTTGTGAATAGAGTGATAGAAGTAGGAAAAAGCAGCCGAATCATCAGCGTTGACCATAACCAAAAAGCGCTTGACAATGTGCGAAATGAATTGGGCGATAAAGCTGAAGTGGTCCAATTCGTGAAGGCTGACTTAGCTGATATGCCGCAGGTTCAATCTTCTTCGCTTGACATCATCGCGTGCACCGATGTGCTTTGCATGGTGGAAATGCGCCCGCTTCGGAGTATGAAGGTACTTTCTGAATTCAAGCGTATGCTGAAGCCAGAAGGAAAGTTGATTATCGGAGAGCAGGTTCCTACGCCAAAAGCCACAGTTCCCAAAGAACAGGTCTGGGCAAGACGCTGGCAGCTTGTCAAGGCGATGAATCACCTGCTGGAACAGCGGCATCTTGAAGAGATCACGCCTGAAGATTTAGAATTTTGCCTGGCTACTTTAGGATTTGACTCTATCCGCTGGTCGATATTTGAAGGGGAGGATTTCGGCAATAGCGTAGAATGGGGGTTGCGCAGACCTCTGGACACAGCGAAGAGATTGAGTGACGAATTACTCCAGGAAGCGCTTGTCAAACAGATTGACGAACTACGGAATATATTCGCCCAGCATGGAGGGGCATTTTTGCCGTATTATGTGATGCATGCGCGAAAGAAACTTTGCCGCTAAAAGTCTATCCGAAAGAATAATCGGATGCCTCAACTTGTTGAGGTTGTAGGGGCGGCGCCTCCACGCCAGCCCTTTCCCCGAACAAGTTCGGGCTTTCGATTCCTCGGCCAGGCTCTAATAGGAGAAATACGATGGCTAACGTAGATTACGATTATGCCGAGTATTATCGAACCGATTTGATACCAAAAACGTAAGTAGATTAAGAGAAGCACAATAGGCAGCTTCAACCTCAAAATATGGAACAAAAAGGAGCCTATCATGCAAGACATCAAAGTTGCCGTTGTCAGTTTAAATTGCAAACAGGGGCAGAAAGAGCGAAATTTAGAGCAAATCCACAAATGGAGTCAGAAAGCTTGTGACCAGGAAACGGAGCTTGTTCTATTCCCAGAGCTTTCAATCTGTGGCTGGCCGAAATCCAGCATCAGCGAAATAGCTGAAGAAATTCCCGGACCATCTACTGAACAGCTTGCCGATATTGCGCGCCAGCAGGAATGCTACATTACAGCCGGGCTTGCCGAAAAAGATGGAAACGCTTTTTATGGCGCACAGGTTCTCGTCGGTCCGCAAGGCTACATCGGCAAAGCCAGAAAGATAAACCCAGCACTTGGGGAAGATGAGATTTCAGGAGGAGATGTATTGCCGGTATTCGATATCGGTAAATGCAAAATCAGTTTTTGTATTTGCTACGACATCAATTTTCCCGAAATTTGCCTTATTCTGTCATTGAAAGGCGCGGAGGTCATTTATGTTCCCAGAGCAGGCGGACCGATACGGAAGCCTGAAAAAGGCGCCAGCGCATCTCTGAAAACCGGCGGGCCACGGAGTATGCTACATATCGCGCGGGCTTATGAAAACAAGGTATACGTGGTAGTAGCAAATCAGGCAGGTATGGCGCGGTGCGCTGGCGGCGAAAAGATGTATTATCCTGGCATGGCTGGCATCATATCGCCAGAAGGTCAAGTTTTATGCGAATTTGAAAAGCAAAGCGCCAGAACGCGTATGCTCGTCGCAGCTCTGGAAGCACGGCCGCCTAAATCAATTGATGAAATCAAAAGTAGAGCATTTAGAATGAACATCATATCATGACATTCGTCACTCAATTGGGGAACGGAGGAAGAAAAGAAAAGCTTACGAAATTCATAACCCGACTATCGGGAAGAACCTATCTTCACGTTTCACGTATCACGTTTCACTTGTTAAATATCCCGCGTCCGCAGTCGAACCGCGACATCGCTTTTTTCCAACGCCGTTTTTATAACCCCCAAAGCATCGCGGCACACATCCAGGGTCAGTTGAATATCCTCCTCTTTGTGAGAAAAAGATATAAAATTCAATCCTCCTCGTCTGAACAGTACACCGCGCAGAGCCGCTTCTTGAAGGAAGAGTGTCCAAACATTTTGATTCAACCGCGAATCATCTAAATTGAAGTCGAAAGCGCCGATTGGCGCAAAGCCATTCACATTCAACGGCAGATTCAATTCGGTGCCTAATTTTAGCCAACCGTCCATCAATTTTTGCCCCATTTTCCACGTATGTTCAAACACATTTTTTTCTTTCAATTCCCGAATGGTCGCTAATCCCGCGGCAAGCGAAAGCGCCTCGTTGCCGTAAGTAGTGGAGATGAGCAAATCTGCCGCGATTTGCATAATTTCCTTTTTGCCTACAAAAGCAGCTAAAGTCAATCCGTTGGACATACTTTTAGCAAATGCCGCAAGGTCAGGCGTCACCTTGTGATACTCCTGCGCGCCACCCAACGCTAAGCGAAAACCGGTGACGATTTCATCAAAAATCAGCACCATACCGTATTGGTCGGCGAGACTCCGCACGCCTTCTAAAAATCCCTCAACCGGCGGCGTTCTGGCTTCCATGATGATACAAGCAAATTGTTCGCCTTCCTCTTTTAGAATCTTAGCAAGTCCGTCAAGATTATTGTAGCCAAAGGAACGAATCAATCCCTGTAACACTTTGGGTACGCCTTTAGCATTGGAGGCCGCAGCGAAGGTATCATGCCAGCCGTGATATCCACAATGCAGCACTTTTTCGCGTCCCGTATATGCTCGCGCCACACGCACACAGGCAGATGTCGCTTCCGCGCCGCTTTTCATAAATCGCACCATCTCAGCGCATGGCACAGCGGAAATAATTTCTTCGACTAATTCCACCTCTAACGGATGCAGGAGGCTAACGATGGACGCTTTGTCCACCTGTTCTTTGATGGCGGTGTTCACTCGCGGATAAGCGTACCCCAGGTTATACTGATTTAGGATTGTAATTTCTCGTATATTGGGGCATTTGGGGCGCTGGGGCACTGGGGCAAAAGCTCCAATGCTCCATCTCTCCAATGCCCCATTGCCCTTCCCCAAAGATGGGAAGAAGCA
>Ga0194125_10000145_pt1 | contig 105144 bp, 81 predicted proteins | sample TA2KigC250mmetaG_FD_148626 | JGI IMG/M metagenome (GOLD analysis project Ga0194125, IMG submission 148626) | Freshwater microbial communities from Lake Tanganyika, Tanzania - TA2015034 Kigoma Deep Cast 250m | ecosystem: Environmental > Aquatic > Freshwater > Lake | place: Tanzania: Lake...
GATTATCTCTCCGATCTTTGTGCAATACGGGATCAACGTCCCCGGTCTTGGGCTCGCGACGATGCTCCTGTTGATCCTGATCGTCGGGATTCTGTCCCGGAACCTGATCGGGAAGCTGGTTCTGACTACGTTCGATTCGCTCATGCGCCGGTTGCCGATCGTGAAGACGATCTACACGGCAGTGAAGGACGTGCTCGCCGCATTCTCCGCGAGTCAGGGAGGGAAGAGTTTCAAACAGGTGGTGTTGATTGAATATCCGCGGAAGGGAATCTATTCCATCGGATTCGTTACGAACGAGATCCGCATGAGGAGAGCCAGGGGAAAATCCGGAACGAAGCTGATCAGTGTCTATCTCGCGCATCCTCCGAACCCGACGTCGGGTGTCATGGTCATGGTTCCGGAGAAAGATGTGCGGGTCCTCAAGATGAGTGTGGAGGAGGGATTGAAGTTTGCCCTATCCGCGGGAATCGTGACGCCGAAGAGTCTTGAGGATTTGGGAGTGACGAAGTGAGGCGGACCCAATTGATGATCTCAACTCAGGGAAGAGGGTGAGAGTATGGCACGGAGTCGGGTGAAATACATTTTCATCACCGGTGGTGTTGTTTCGTCCCTCGGCAAGGGGATTGCGGCCGCTTCGCTTGGATACCTCCTGAAGTCCCGCGGACTTCGGGTCACCATCCAGAAATTCGATCCGTACATCAACGTTGATCCCGGCACAATGAACCCGTTCCAACATGGAGAGGTGTATGTGACGGACGACGGAGCGGAAACCGATCTCGATCTCGGACACTACGAGCGTTTTCTCGATGTCAACATGACCCGCCAGAATAACGTCACGACGGGTCAGGTGTACTACGAAGTGATTTCCCGCGAACGACGCGGCGATTACCTCGGAGCCACGGTCCAAGTCGTACCTCACATCACCGATGAAATCAGGCGCAGAGTTGCGCTCCTGGGAGCAAGCCGAAAGTATGACGTTGTGATCGTTGAAGTGGGGGGAACCGTTGGCGACATCGAGAGTCTGCCGTTTCTCGAAGCGCTTCGCCAATTCACGCTCAAGGTCGGTCATCGCAACGCGTTGAATATTCATCTCACGCTCGTTCCGTACATCCGTTCCGCGGGTGAGCTGAAGACGAAACCGACTCAGCACAGTGTGAAAACGCTTTTGGAAATCGGCGTCCAGCCCGACGTCCTCATCTGTCGATCGGAACAGAAGCTTTCCAGAGACGTACGAGAGAAGATCGCCCTCTTCTGCAATGTTGAAGCCAGGGCGGTTATTTCAGCCCCCGATGTGGATTCGATCTATGAGGTTCCCCTGGTGTTTGCGGCCGAAAAGTTTGATGAGATTGTGATCGAGAAGCTGAATCTCAAATGCGGAAAGGCCGACATGCGACGATGGTCGCGGTTCGTGCAGAGAGTCAAAGAGCCGGCTGGGGAAGTCCGGATTGCCGTTTGTGGGAAGTACACCGATCTGCGTGATGCGTACAAGAGCATCAATGAGGCGTTTGTTCATGCCGGAGCGGAAAACGACGTGCGCGTCTCTCTTAAGTGGGTGAAGGCGGAGGATGTGCACAGAGACGGCGCAGAAAAATATTTGAAAGAGATCGACGGTCTCCTTGTTCCCGGGGGATTCGGAGAACGGGGCGTGGAGGGGAAAATCGTCGCGATTCGCTACGTGCGCGAACAGAAGATCCCGTTCTTCGGCATTTGCCTGGGCCTCCAGTGTGCCGTCATTGAGTTCGCGAGATCGGTCTGCGGCATGAAAGGGGCGAACAGCACGGAGTTCAAGGAGACCAAGTACAACGTGATCGACCTCATGCTCGATCAGAAGTCTGTGAAGGAGATGGGGGGGACGATGCGGCTGGGGGCGTATCCGTGCATCCTCCAGAAGGGGACGAGAGCCCACAAGGCATATCACCGCGAATTGATTTCCGAGCGCCATCGTCACCGCTACGAGTTGAACAACCGGTTCCGCAAAAAGCTCGGCGACAACGGCATGGTGTTCAGCGGCGTCTCGCCCGACAATTCGCTCGTAGAGATCATCGAACTTGCCGATCATCCGTGGTTTGTTGCAGGCCAGTTTCATCCGGAATTGAAGTCCCGCGCAATTTCGCCGCACCCTCTCTTTCGTGATTTTGTGAAAGCGTCGAAGGAGAGACGTTCGGTACGTCAGGACCTCCGCTAGGAACTAACTTCCGCAGTACGGTGCATTTCATCATCTCTTCTCTCGAGGTATCTCGATGCATATTGTTGTTCGAATTGCTTTCATGATCAGCAGCATACTTCTGATGAGCGCATCATCCGTCGCGTACGCCCAACGCGCCGGCACAATGAACCTCGAGCGCATCGTTCGGGAGGCCGGGATGATTTTTGCCGGAAAGGTCATCGACGTGGAGACGGGAACGCGCGATCCCGAAATGAATCTCCTGGTGACGCAGTACACCTTCCACGTGTACGATCGGCACTATGGTGTCGAACAAGATACAATCACCATCAAACAATACGGCGGCGAAGCTGACGGGAAGTCATTCTATCCAAAGGGCGTTCCGAGATTCAAGAAAGGGGAACACGTGCTTGTCTTCTTCTACCCGCCGAGCAAAATCGGCATGACAAGTCCGGTCGGAATGGACCACGGGAAATCTTCCATCAAGGGACTTCAGAGCACGAAGCGGATCGTCAACAATCACGGAAACGCAAATCGCTTCCGCGGGATCCGACACACCGACGCAGTCGCGAATCCTCAATGGCTCAAGACTCGGACCCCCGGAGAGCTTGACTATGCCGAGTTTGCCCTCACGGTGCGGAACCTCGTTGAGCAATTGAAGAACTGATAGCTGACCGTCACAGTTGAGATTGAATTCGTTTGGCCTCGACTCAGGTTGATGCGTTCATCGGTAACACCTTTGGCAATGGAAACCGCCCAAAATGTACAAATCGTGTTACCGAAATGCTGAAGAACTACACGTCGGGCAGGCGAGGCAGGGATTCATCCGATGGCGGCGGACCCTGCCGAAACACATCACAACTCATCGGCATTGACTAAAGTCAACGCCTGGTTTTCCTCGACCAAACCCGAAGGGTTTGAGATCTGCTCGGGACATTAGCCGTCGCCTGCCTGCCCTGACTGCCGTCGGGCAGGCGAGGCAGGGATTCATCCGATGGCGATGAAGCGGCATGATGACGGGGAAATGCCGCGGAAATGCGGGTGAACCTTCGGCGTCGGTTGAAACCCCTGCCCGCCTCACCGGACACCATTGAGGCAGGCGGGGACGCCTAGTTTTCCTCGACCAAACCCAAAGCGTTTGAGATTCACGTTCTGAAGAATCGTCTGATCTGTCCGAGAGTGATGTTGGCTTCTTGCCGTTGGATTTCTATCCCCCTTTCTCTATCTTTCTCACGTCTGTTCGCATGCTGACCAATTCATCATGGAGTACTCTCGATGCGAATGTCCATCCTGTTGCTATCCCTGACTATCATTCAACTCGCTATGGCTCAACAACGAATCCCTGATGTTGTCTACACCAATGGTCGGCTCTGGACAGTCGACAAATCCAAAACTGTTGCCGAAGCTGTCGCGATCGCAGGCGATCGGATTATTGCGGTGGGATCAAATCAGGAAATTCTGAGGCTCGCCGGCGAAGAAACCCGGCGGGTCGATCTTGGCGGGAAGCTGATGCTTCCTGGATTCATCGATAACCACACCCATTTCATGTCGGGCGGGTTTCAACTGCAGAGTGTCGACCTTCGATACGCCAAGAACGAAGAAGAGTTCATTCAGATCATTGCGGATCGGGCGAAGCGGTACGCCGGTCAATGGATGACGGGCGGAGACTGGGATCACGACAACTGGCCCGGGGGAGGTCTTCCGACCAGACAGATGATTGACCCGGTTACGCCGAATACCCCTGTCTTTGTTCAGAGGTACGACGGTCATATGGCGCTTGCCAATACCTATGTCCTTCGGCTTGCGGGGATCACCAAAGAGACGCCAGATCCTCCCGGCGGAACGATCGTCAAAGATTCTCAGACAGGTGAACCGACGGGCATCCTGAAAGATGAGGCAATGTCACTGGTCTATCGTCATGTCCCAGCTCCAAACGAAGAACAGATGATGGAAACCGCTCGGCTGGCACTGAAGGAGGCCCGTCGATTGGGCATTACGAGCATTCAGGATATCTCGTCATCGGGAGATGTGCGGCTCTACGAGAAGCTGAAATCGACGGGAGAATTGACGGCGAGGTTTTTCTGTCGACTGCCGATATCGCAATGGAAAGAGCTGGCCGAGCGAAAGATTCGTGTCCCAGCGGGGGACGAGTGGGTCCGTGTCGGTTCACTCAAGGCCTTTGCGGACGGCTCGCTCGGCTCAACCACCGCGCTCTTTTTTGAGCCGTACGATTCTGATCCTTCAACCAGAGGACTTCCCAGCGACATTCTGCTGGACGGTCGTCTTGAGCGTTGGGCCCTGGAGGCGGACAAGGCGGGCTTACAGCTTTCGATTCATGCGATCGGCGACAGCGCGAACAGCCGCATGCTCGATCTGTTTGAGAAAATCGTGCGTGAGAATCCGAAATGGGACCGGCGATTCCGGATTGAGCATGCCCAGCACCTTCATCCGAAGGACTTGCCGAGATTTGCCGCGCTCGGAGTGATTCCGTCGATGCAGCCGTATCATGCTATCGATGACGGACGATGGGCCGACAAGAGGATCGGGATGAAGCGGTGCGAATGGACTTACGCGTTCAGGTCGCTGATCGAAAACGGCGTGCGGCTCAGCTTCGGAAGCGATTGGACGGTCGCGCCGCTGAATCCTCTCTGGGGAATCTACGCGGCCGTGACGCGTCGAACGATTGATGGAGCAAACCCGAACGGCTGGATTCCTCAACAGAAGATATCGGTGGAGCAGGCGGTGGAGGCATATACCATCAACAGCGCGTACGCCGCGTTCGAAGAGAAGGAGAAGGGATCGATCAGCGTCGGGAAGCTCGCTGATCTTGTGGTGCTTTCGGAAAACATCTTTGCGATTGATCCGATTGAGATTGAGAAGGTTGAGGTACTCCTGACTGTCGTCGGTGGCAGAGAAGTCTACCGTAGGTAATCATCCGTGGGCACGTTTCACTTGGATGAATTCGTTGCGATGCCGAATCATATTTATGGGATTGTCATTATTCACCGAAACTGAACCGGTTTCAAAAGATAGTGCCTCAATCTCTGTCGGTGATTGTCCGCGCATTCAAGTCGGCCACCACCAGTAGAATTAATCATTGATGCTACGCAAATAGGAAAAGTCCGAAATTCTAAACACTAAATCCGAAACAATATCGAATTACAAATGTCAAAACCTCACGAATCACCCTGGAAATGCAGAGCATTTCAATTCCCTTCATTTCGGATTTGTTTCGAGTTTCGACATGAGGATTTCGGATTTTGCCTCGCTGCATAACATCGGTTAATCAGATGCGGGGGAATCCCGGCGGACGGGTGTGGCAGCGAAACTCCTACGAACATATCATTCGTGATGAAGAAAGCCTTTTCCGGATCCGCACGTACATCACGGAGAATGTCATAAGGCAGGTCTGTACGCGAACAGACCCATACGAAGAGATTTTGAACCCACTCGCACCAACGTGAAATCCTCATCATCAAAAGAATCGTCCACCGGTGTGCCGCTTCAATATCTGAAGGGAGTCGGTCCCAAACGCGCGGCCGCTCTCCACGAGGCCGGCATCTCTGCGGTTCGCGATCTCCTCAACTACTACCCTTTTGGATACCTGGATCGAAGCACGGTTGTTCGGATCGGCGATTTGCGGAACCATGTCGATACCGGTAAGCCGGTTACGGTTATCGGGGAGGTCTATCGCCAGGAGGGGAGAAGATCGAAGCGAACGCGAAAGCTGATCACCTTCCTGACAGTGCGAGATGAGAACGACTATCTGACGTGTGTGTGGTTCGAGCGAGCGGAATGGTATAAAGATGCCTTCGAACCCGGGGAATTGCTTGCCCTCGCCGCGAAGCCGACCTATGATCAGATGGGAAGAATCCAATTCGTCCATCCGGAATTCGATCGGCTGAAAGGCGCTCCGGAGGAAGATGAACCTGATTGGGGTCGGCTGTTCAATACGGGATCGATCATTCCGAAGTACTCGTCAAGCGCGCAGCTTGCGAAAGCCGGTCTGGATAGCCGCGGGTTTCGGAGAATCCTCCGCCAGGCGGTTGATCGTCATGCGGACACGATTGCTGAAACACTTTCTCCGAAGATTGTCGATCAACATGATCTCCTGGAACTCCGTCGCGCGGTGCGGGAGATTCATTTTCCTGAAGATCACACGCTGCTCGAGCACGCGCGTCGACGGCTGAAATTCGATGAGCTCTTCTATCTTCAACTCATGCTGGCGTATAGGCGCAAGATCAATCGGGAGGAATCGAAAGGAATTTCGTACGAATTGGAGAGCTCGCTTGCTCGCACATTGATCTCCGCTCTCCCCTTTGAACTCACCTCCGCTCAACAGAAGGTGCTCCGCGAGATCGCGGACGACATGAAGTCTCCACGGCCGATGAACCGACTCCTCCAAGGAGATGTGGGGAGCGGAAAGACTATCGTCGCGCTGTTGTCGGCGCTCGTGGCCGCCGATAACGGATATCAGGTCGCTTTCATGGCGCCGACGGAAATCCTCGCCGAGCAGCATTATCGTTCGATTCTCCAATTCGTTGCCCCGCTGCCGATCGAGGTAAGACTCTTGGTCGGCGGCCAGCGCAAGAAGGCTCGTGCGGAGATCTTGGAAGACATTCGCGAGGGGCGGGCTCACATCGTCGTTGGAACCCACGCATTGATTGAGGAGGGAGTGAAGTTTCGGGAACTTGGATTTGTGATCATCGACGAGCAGCACCGATTCGGTGTTCTCCAGCGAAACGAACTCCGGGCGAAAGGTCTGCACCCCGACGTCCTCGTGATGACCGCAACGCCGATCCCGCGGACACTCTCGATGACTCTGTACGGAGATCTTGACGTGTCGATCATCGATGAGCTTCCGGCCCATCGAAAGCCGATTCGAACGGCAATCCGGCTCGATCATCAGAAGGAACGCGTCTATCAGTTTGTACGGGACGAAGTTGCCGCGGGAAGACAGGCATACATCGTCGTTCCGCTGATCGAAGAATCGGAAAAGATCGACCTGAAAGCCGCCACGAAGGAATTCGATCGGCTTCAGAAGGAGGTCTTCCCCAATCTCCGGCTGGGACTGCTTCACGGTCGACTGTCGTCCGCCGACAAAGAAGATGTGATGCGCAGCTTCAAAGAGAAGGATCTGGATGTTCTTGTGGCAACGACGGTGATCGAGGTGGGAATCGATATTCCCAATGCGAGCGTCATGATCATCGAGGATGCGGAGCGGTTCGGACTGTCACAGCTTCACCAGCTCAGGGGAAGGGTAGGCCGCGGCGCCGACCAATCATATTGTATTCTGATGGCCGACTACGGGTACTTTCAGCGGAAGAAGGGGGTATCGGCAGATGAGGCGAGAGAGGAGCAAGACAAGGCCCGCCGGCGGCTTGAAACTATGGTGGAGACAACGGACGGATTCAAAATAGCCGAGGTCGATCTCCAATTGCGTGGGCCTGGTGAGTTGTTCGGGACCCGCCAGAGCGGTCTTCCCGAGCTCAGGGTAGCGAATCTCCAGACCGATCAGGATGTATTGAGGGATGCGCGTGCGGCCGCGTTCCACCTCGTGGCCGATGATCCTGAACTCCGCTCGAAGGAGAATGCAATGATCCGCACCCATTTCACGCAGCATCACAAGGACCAGATCGCCCTCAGCTCGGTCGGTTGATGTGAGCCACTAGGCGAAAGATCCGGTAGCTGCCGCGACGTAGGTCTCGTGATTCTGGAGAGAGAATAGAATAGGGCGCAATCTCACAAGTGTCGTGTCCCTGAAACAACTCGACAAAGATGCAACGCACCTGCCCGCCTGATAGATCTTTTGCGGCAGGCGGGGAGTCGCAGAGCGCGCAGAGATTCGCAGAGGGAGGGAGATCACTTGGGTCACTTATCTCTGCGTTTCCTCTGAGTCCTCTGCGTCCCCGCCTGACTTTGTGGATCTATTGCAGGCGGGCAGGTCTGCGATGTGCCTTATACCTGATGTGTTCGGGATTCTCCTGCGATGTAGGTCTGGTCATTCTCAGGAGAGGATACAGGAAAGGGCATTCTCACAAGGCATGTACCAGTGATGGATGGACCGATTATGACGGGACTTGATCTCTACGCGGAAAACCAGTGCAGGCGATGCGGCAAGATGAAGCTTCGCAACGCGAGTTTCTGTCCGCATTGCGGGTACGTCCATGAAGAGACATGGTTCGATCGTTTGAAAGAGAGACTCGGTGCGTCGGGTGAAGAAAAACGAGAAAAACCAACCAAATCAGCCACTTATTCGGTTCTTCTGACGCTCCTGGTCGCGGGTTTTTTCCTCTACCAGGCGATTTGGGAAGAGTCTCTCCCCAGTCTCATCGCCGCCCTCATTACACTTGTATATGCCTTCCGAGCGTGGTTGTCCACGCGCAACAAGCTGGAAGAAGTTGAAACTCCGCCGGCAAGACCGGAGAACGAGCTCGACGATATCTTCAAGCCGGTGATCCTGTGCGAGAAATGCAATGCCCGCATTGAAGCGGACACCATCCAGTGCCCGAAGTGCGGCATGGTATATCAATAAGCGCCTCCCTGATCCGTAGACTACTCCTTTGTGTCTCCCTCTCCTGCTCCGTCGCGTTCTCTGTTCTTCACTCCCACCTGCGCCGACGGATTTAAGACTCGCCGCCGAAGACAACCGCTCGCTCTTCAATGTGTCGACGATCATTTCCGCGTTGCAAGTGCGTACGCGCGACGGAAGGAGATCATTCCTCACGCGGTGATGTCAACCTCGTGAATGTGAGGAGAAGTTGGTCGCGCGGATCGCGAAGAGGAGGTGAGAGGTGAGTTGCGCGGTGGAAGAGGAGGCGACGCGCGAGGCGGTCAAAAACGCTGATTTCTCTTGACAACAAATTATAAATCCGTATATTTGTAGCAGTTACTAATGTTCATTGATACATTAGTGAAAGCATTCCCCACGATCGAAAGGTAAATCACTCCGCTTGTTACGGCGAATGCACGTTGCTCTCGTCTACAACATGAAGCGAGAGGCTGAGGAGGAGGAATCCAGAGTTGAAGACAGGCACAGAGGGAACAACGGTGATCCAACATCATTCCCTGCCGCCACCGCAGTCGAACCGACGAGAGCAGATACATATGCAGAGTGGGATACGAAAGAAACAGTCGAGGCCGTTGCCGCGGCCCTGCGTCAGTATCATACAGTCACTCTGATTGAAGCGAACGAAGAAGCGTTTCAACTCCTTCGCGACACCCGTCCGGAAATAGTCTTCAACATGGCGGAGGGATTCCAAGGTGCCTCTCGTGAGGCACAAATCCCGGCGATCTTGGAGATGCTCGGCATTCCGTACACCGGATCGGATCCGATTACCCTTGGCATCTGTCTCGACAAATCCCGCGCAAAAGAAATTCTCTCACACCACGGTGTTCCCACCGCGCGATTCAAAGTTGTCTCCCGCCTGAGCGAGCTCGGCGATTTTGAGTTCGAACTTCCGGCAATCATCAAACCTCTTCACGAGGGATCGAGCAAAGGAATTTTCGATCAATCGGTCGTCCGAACGCGCGACGATCTGAAATTCCAAATCGAAAAAATCCTCGTGGAGTACGGACAACCAGCACTCGTCGAACAATTTCTTCCGGGCCGCGAATTTACCGTCGCGCTTCTCGGCAACAACGAAGAGGTCCGCGTCCTTCCTATCATCGAAATGAAATTCGATTCGCTCCCCAAAGGAGTGAACCATATCTACTCGTTCGAGGCAAAGTGGATCTGGGATCAATCGGACAGCCCGATTGATGTCCATGAATGCCCTGCGAAAATCGACGAAAAACTCAAACTCGAAATTGAGAATATTTGCAGAAGGGCTTACGACGTATTGAGTTGCAGGGATTGGTGCCGAATCGATGTGAGACTCGATGAGCAAGGGGCGCCTCATATATTAGAGTTAAATCCCCTGCCGGGGATCCTGCCCAATCCGGAAGATCATTCCTGTTTTCCGCTCGCCGCCCGGATGGGAGGGATGAGCTATGTGGATTTGATCAACGAACCGGTTCGTCTCGCTGCCAAGCGATATGGACTCGTGTGATGGAGAGATGGACGGATTGATGACGCGAAAACATCATATCGTGGTCGTGTTCAATGAGCCGACCGTTGCCACGCAGAGGGGGAGACAGTACATCTCCTCCGACGGGAAGATCCACGCGTCGTTGTCGCGCGCCGAACTCCTGGCGCAAATCGACCCGTCGGTGATCGACCTTTCCGAGGTCGGCGTCCTGGAAGAACGCGAGCACGTTCGGCAGGCGCTCGAGAACTCGGGGTATGTGGCCTCTCTCTTCAACATGAACGGAAATGTCCAGCGACTGATTGATTTCATCACAGAGAAGAAGCCCGATGTGATCTTCAATCTCTGTGAATCGCTTGCGAACGAGTCAATTCATGAAATGCATGTGGCGGGTCTCTATGAATTGATGGGAGTCCCGTACACCGGGGCGGGAGCCTTCGCGCTGGGAAGCTGCCTCAACAAAGTCCGGACGAAAGAAATTCTTCTGGCCCACCAGATCCGGACTCCGAAGTTTGCGCTCATCTCCGCGATGGAATCCAACACGCTCTCCGGACTCGGTCTCGCCTATCCGATCATCGTGAAACCGTCGCGGGAGGATGCGAGCGCGGGTATTTATTCGAACTCGGTTGTGGCCAATGAGTCTGACTTGCGGGATCGCATTGAACACATTCTTGTCAAATTCGGCCAGCCTGCCATCGTGGAAGAGTATATTGAAGGGCGTGAGATCAATGTGGCTATCCTGGGCAACAATCCGCCCGTGACACTTCCACTTTCCGAGATTGATTTTTCCGGGTTGCCGTCGCATCTCCCGAAGATTGTGACATACAACGCGAAGTGGATGGAGGCGACGGACGAGTACAAAGGAACGGTTGGCGTCTGTCCGGCTCCCCTTGAGGAATCAATTGCCGTGGAGCTCCGCGCAATCGCCCTCAAGGCATTTCGGATCATGGGGTGCCGCGACTATGCTCGTGTCGATATGCGGCTGACGAAGGCAAACGTCCCGTACGTCCTTGAGGTGAATCCCAATCCCGACATTTCGGAGAATGCGGGATTTGCCCGCTCGGCCCGGAACTACGGCTTGACGTTTGAGCAGACGGTTGCGAAGATCGTCGAGCATGCTCTCGAACGTCACTGAGGAATCGGGATGCCGATTCGTCCACTGTCCGGGGAAGATATACCAGCTCTGCGGAGATTGCTCGACGCGACGAGAGTCTTTTCGTCTGAAGAAGTCGACGTGGCGATTGGAATGATGGAGGAGGTGGTCGGAGCGGAGGAACACGAAGACTACGCGATGTTTAGCTTCGTGGATGACGCGGGCACAGTCCGCGGATACTACTGTATCGGCCCCGTCTCGTTCTCCAGGACGACCTTCGATCTCTACTGGATTGCCACCGATCCTGAGTTGCACGGAAAAGGAATCGGCAGATCTCTCATCGAGCACTGTGAGCGGTATGTGCGCTCGAACAGCGGAATAAAAATCGTTGCCGAAACTTCGTCGCGGCCGGCATACGACGGGACGCGGAGATTCTATGAGCGTTGCGGCTTCGTTGAGGAAGCCCGGATACGGGACTACTACAGAACAGGCGACGATCTCGTCGTCTATACGAAAACCATCGAGGAGGCACGGTAATCTATATGGAACTCTGGCAGGAAATGTTGAGGCAGAGTGTCGATAGCGGGAAGGATTTGGTCGAGCGGTTTGGATTCGACAAAGAGCAGGCGGAACGACTCAACAAGCTGTTCCATATCCGCATTAATCCGTACTACCTGAGCCTGATCCGGTATCCGAACGATCCGATCTGGCTGCAATGCATCCCCGACAAGGTGGAACTCGAAGACGATAAGGCGCCTGAAGATCCGCTCAACGAGGACGCCGACAGTCCCGTCCCGAGCATCACCCACCGCTACCCGGATCGCGTGCTGTTTCTCGTCACGAGCCAGTGTTCGATGTACTGCCGGTTCTGCACGAGGAAGCGGAAGGTGAGCGACTCGAGCAAGATCAATTCGAAATACATCCAGGATGGGCTCGACTACATTGCGTCGCATCCGGAAGTGCGCGATGTCGTCCTCTCCGGCGGCGATCCTCTCATGCTCACCGACTATGCCCTGGAGCGGATTCTCTCGGGATTGAGAGACGTTCCGCACGTCGAGATCATCCGTATCGGCACGAAGATGCCGTGCGTCCTCCCTCAACGAATCACGACGAAACTCTGCCGGATGATCAAGAAATATCATCCTGTCTATGTGAACACGCACTTCAATCATCCCTGGGAGTGCACGCCGGAAGCGGAAAAGGCGTGTGCGATGCTGGCCGACGCGGGGTGTCCGGTTGGAAACCAGGCCGTCCTCATGAAGGGAGTCAACGACGATCCCGACGTGATGCTCGACCTTCACCGGAAGCTCCTGAAGATGCGCGTGAAGCCCTACTATCTCTATCAGGCAGATCTCACCAAGGGAACAAATCATTTCCGCACACCCGTCCGGGTCGGTCTGGAGATCATGGACAAGTTGCGCGGTCATACCTCCGGCTTGGCGCTTCCGTACTATGTCATCGATGCGCCCGGGGGAGGAGGCAAGATTCCCATTCTGCCGCAGTACGTCCTGGGTCGAAACGGGAAGGATATCATTCTGCGAAACTACAAGTACGAGATTTACACGTATCCTGACGTCGAAGAAGAGACTGTCAAGCAGGATACGGTGGAGACGAAGTACAAGCGCAAGCGCCGGGCGACGCACAAGAAGAAGTACGAGAAGACAAAGAAGCCGGCGGAGTTCGTGACGGTGGAGAAGTAACCTGACAGTCCAGTTGAGTTGATGTTGTATCAATCCTGATCCCCGAGGGTGGAATTTCTCGGGGATCGTTCTTTATTGTCGCGTCGTCCTGACGCACGTCAGGACCTGCTCCGCTGAGGGGCTCGTCACCGTGAGTTAAGCAGATGCCGGCTTCCCGTGTAGAAGCATCACGGGATAAGCGGGGGCCGGCATGACGATGGGGTGCGGGCGAGCGGAGTCCATGCCCGGACTATGTATCCATCAGGTAATCTTACCGACGGAACCAGGTGTTCCGGCAGTACAAGCAGTGAAATCCCGCAGATTCTGCGTCACACTCCTCTCGAAACAATGCAAAACATTCCAAAACAGGCACTCGTGGCGGACATGTGAAATGCCGCTAATGGCATGACATTTGGGGATAGGGGGAGACGCTGATTTCAAGGGGCGAGTGTCCCCAGTTAAGGCGCTGGCAGTGGGATGACGGGAATCAGTGAGGCAATTCCCGCAACGTGTTGAGATTCATCACATTAGGATAGAGAAATACTTGACAAGGATGAGGATACTTGATATATTGGGCTCACGTTTCGTAGCCCCTTTTCGCCGGCAGGCGGAGAGTTGTGTGCGTGCCTTATCTTTTGATATCCCGTCAGCAACGTTTTGTGGTTCCAGACTTTTCGTTCAATTGAGCTACCCAACAATCCAACCAAAAGAAAATCAAGTTCGCGAAAGGAGGGATGTACAGAACTCGAGAGATTTCGCGTTTTGTTGTTCGTCGGTCTCGCACGCCCCTGTGAGATCGGTCCGCCACTGGCGGACGAGCGAGTGGTTCACGGGGAAAGTAGTACCAATGTTTAATTCCCAATCATCTGTAACATTGGAGGAACAAATGACAAATAAATTAATGAAGCTTGGAGTGTTCGTGGTGTTGATGACACTCCTGGCGTTCGGTACGGCCGTGTCGCAGGTCTACGTGAGTGCGACCAACGGTGACGATACCTTCGGCACCGGATCAGCGGCACAACCGTATCGGACTATCCAAAAGGCCATCACCGTGGCGGCTACCGGTTCGACGATCAATGTTGAAGCCGGTATCTACAACTCCACGCTGCTGCCGGGAGAGGGCAACCCGATCTCTCTTACGGTTGGAAAGTCCCTCACGTTTGTCGGTACCGCAGTCGGAGTGAACACGACTGTTGAGCTGACCGCTGGCTTCACATTGAACCACGCGAGCGCTGTTGCGGACTTCGGTTCCACCGGCACTGCGAAGTTCAATTTTGGAACCACGGCGGCTGCTCTCGTGCTGACCGCCGGTTCAATGACGAGCGCTGCCCCTGCCAACGTGGTTGTGGGTAGCGGTGCGACATTGACCTTCACGGCCGGAACGATGAACTTCGTCCCGACGAAGGGCACGAACCTCAACGTGATCTTCAACGGCACGACCGCGATCGCCTCAACGTCGGGATTCATGCCTTCATCGTTTGGCACCGGTACTCTGACCATCAGCAAGGCCTCGGGTGCCATCACAATCGACAATGCCTCTCTTAGCTTGACGAACATCGTTCATTCCGGCGCAGCCAATGCGACGATTTCAGGCGATCTCACTGTCGCTGCAAACGGTGACATCACCAATTCGAGCACCGGTACGCTGACGGTGGGTACGAGTGCCTCAAATGCGTTGACGATGTCTACATCAGAAGGCGGAGCCGCTATTGTCACAGTCAGTGGCGGCGGTAGTGTTGTCGTCAATTCTGCATTCACATACAACGTGAAGAACGCCGCCACCTCTTCAACGAGTGGCGACGGTTCAGCATTGACGGTTGGCAATATCATTGCCCTTACGGGAGCAAGCAACTTTACGGCCAACGCGAACGTGACCTTCAACAACACGAACGTTGTCAGTACTCGCAATCCAGCAACAGGTGATCCTGCAACACAGAACGCTGTTGCGCACAACGTGACGCTGTCAAACGGCGGCACCGGAGCGCTCTCGATCGTGGGCACGATTTCAACCCCGCTTTCGACTGCGGCGTTCTCGAGCGGAGTTACCAATAATGCATACGTATCCGTCATCCTCTCCAACTCGAGCACGGGTTCGTTCAGCACCCGCACGGCTGCCCTCAGGGGCGCCACCGGAACCAACGGCGTTATCAATAATGCCGGTGGAACAATGACCCTTGGCCAGTCGGGTGACACGTTCTCGAGCGGATACGACGTCGTGAACGACGGTGCGACCGCTGTTATGACGGTCAATGCCGCCGGTACATTCACCGGAACAGTGACCAACAACAACGCGGCGTCACAGCTCGTGTTTACGGCGAATTCATCCGTTTCGAAACTGGTGACAAACGTCGGAAAGATCAAGTTGAACGCGACAACCCTTACCCTGAGCTTTTCGGGTGGTGCAGCGCTCAACAACACGGGCGACGTGTATTCAACCGCCACAGCAACCACGGGTTCAGCATGGCTGAAATTCACAGGCGCTGCGCCGACCATGACCGGCACAGGACCACTCCCCAACGTCGAGATTGGTAGTGCGACATCCTTTTCGACAGCGGGCAATACGTTCTGGGGCGATCTCAAGACAACCGGCGCGGGTGCAGTTAGCATCGGCGGAGCAACGGTCGTGAAGGGTAACCTCGATGTCAATGGTACCGGTACGATCACGATCAACGGCGCGACGGCTGTCGCCGGCAACGTGAATATGACCTCAGGTAACATTACCCTCGGAACAGCAGGATTGACAGTTACAGGCACATTCACCATGCCTCAGGGTACGTTTACCTTCGGTGCCAACACGCTTGAACTGAAGGGTAACTTCGTCAGAACAGGTGGATTGATCGGTGCAACACAGGCTGGCACGGGAACACTGCTCTTCTCCGGCAGCTTGAGTCAGTCCTTCACTCCTGGCACACAGATGAACGTGTACAATGTGACAGTGAGCAACACCGGCCCATACCTGGCCAACGTCATCGCTGATGACAAAATCACCGTTGGGGCCTCACTGCTGGTTCACAATAACTTTGCTATTACGTCAGGTTATGTTGACCTCGGAATCAACAACATCAGAATGCTCCAGACCACGGGAAGCGCCCGGTTCAACAACGGAGGCCGCGGCTATACGGCGACCGGTGTTGGCGGCCTTATCTTTGAAGGCAGCGGTGCAAATCCTGGCACAGCCGGAGACGGTGCTGTGATTACGGGTGCCCAGCCCTATTCGAACGTTTACGTCCGTCTGAGCACACCTGCCAACAACGTCTATGCGCTGGGCGCGGTGAAGATCTCGGGCGTCATCACGTTCGATGCAGGCGGCTTGATCTGGAACGCAGCGGACGACGGCGGAGATCTCTTCTCTTCCAGCACCTTGACGCTTGATGATGTTCTTGTTATTCCGACTGTTGTCATCAACACTCAGAATACGCACGGTTCGCCGTTCCTGGTTGACGGTGCGGACGGTGGCGCGGTTGCATTGGCAATCACGTCGGTGTACAATCTGTCCTACACCGGTCAGACCAATACGACGATCGGCGCGACCGATTTTGTCTCAACGAAGGTGAGAGATCTCTCTATTATCGCTGGAACAGCAGGAAAGACCATCCTGTTTATTGCCGGCAACGGGACAATCACCGGCTCATTGCGTGTTGATAACGGTGAGACGCTGGATCTGAACAACGTCGGTGCGCGCATATTGACCGCAAGCGGCAATACAGCGGCTCACACCGTGAACGGTACGGTGACCGGCGGTCAATTCAGGATTACCGGTACTGCGGCAAGCCTCACGGGCGGCAGTGGTACGGGTAATGCTTCGCTGGTTGCGGATCTGTTGGTTGATCCTGCCACATCAGGCACCTTTACCTCCACCGGGATGAAGGCATTGACCGTTCTGACTATCAACAGGACCGGATTGGTTTCGACGATTACCTTCAATACCGCCACGGCCAGTATGACAACCTTTACAAATACTGCCGGGACGACCACGCTGAACATGAATTCAACGGCCTCCGCAATTGCGGGTAACTTCACGGTTACCGCCGGTGCGGTGACGCTGATCATGAACGGCGCGGCGGCTGGAACGCGGACGATTGCCGGTACCCTCGGCGTGAACGGCGGTACGCTCACGCTGGGTTCGCACATCAACGTGTCGGGCGCCACCAGCCAGGCGGGCGATGGTTCGCTCATCCTCGGCGATAATAACCTGACCCTCGCAGACAACTATACGCATGCCGGTACCGGCACCGTCAGTGCAGGTACGGGAGCGATTGTTGCGGCGGTTGGTGCAACAAAGAACTACACATTTACGACAACTGTTAACTTCCCGAACTTCACGCTCAATTCACCGGGCTTTGGCATCGCGTTCGTGACCAATGGTCTGACCGTGACGACCAAATTCGTCCATACGGCCGGTGATTTGAACCTTGGCACGCTGCCCCTGACGCTCGCCGGTAATGGATACACCTTCACGGCGGGAACGTACACGAGCGGTGGCGCCGCCGGTGCCGTGCATCTGACCGGAACAGCGATGGTTATCGATGGGACAGGCAATCCATCCATTCCGTTCGTTACTCTGAACTCGACCGGAACGGTCACGCTGAATCCGGATAACACCACGTCGCCTGCGACCGCGCGCACGCTGACAGCAAGCTCGGGCTTCACACATACAAAGGGAACACTTGCCCTTGGCGTCAACGACGTCATCATCACGGGCGGTGCCTACTCTTACACAGCAGGTACGATTACCACGACAACTTCCTCCTCCGTTACGGCGACCAACACCAACATCGGTGAGGTGGTCTTCAACGGCGGTAGTCTGACCCCTGCAACAGGTTCCACACTGTCGATTCCGAACGTCCGGTTCGAGGCCGCTGGTGCCGCAACCGGTACGGTCGCATTCACAGTGGCGAACCGTTTCACCTTCGGTAAAGGCAACGTGACGCTCGGTTCGGCAGGCCGCATGACGCTCTCCGATGGCGCAGTCGTCGTACGCGTCGAGAACACAGGTACACTGTCACATGCACCGACATTCGCCAATGTCGTCGACGTCTTATACCTGAATGCCAACCTGCCGGCGACGATCGTCACCGGTGTCGAGTTGCCGACAGCCACAACGGCTCTCCGGAACCTGACGGTGAACGTTGCGATTGGTACGGGCGCCTCACAGACGGTTCAGTTGAGTGCCAATGCCACAGTAAACGGAACGCTCTCGTTGACGTCAGGTATTCTGGATCTTACCACAAGCTCCAAAGTGCTGAACGTTGCAGTGGGAGCGACGGTTGTCAGACAATCCGCGGGTTCCGTCAACTCGGCCCTCACTCCGGCCGGTGCGTATAACCTTACCTACACAGGTAATGGCGACTTCGCATCGTCCTCCAACGAGTGGCCCTCCACGGCGACCATCACGACCTTCACGGTCTCCGTGGGTGGAACCACCACGGATCGCACGCTCAACTTGCACGCCAGCAGAACAGTGGGTGCGTTCGTGCTGAACTGCACAACGAACGGATCAGGAATCGATCTGTCCAACGCAGGCACAGCGTACACGTTGACTGTCACTGGCGTCTCAACCCTTACCAAGGGTATCGTGAAGACCACCACGGTCGGCGGTACTCTGGCAGTGCAGGGTGATGTCAACGCTGCAGGCGGTTCGTTTGGCACAACCGTCCAAATGTCGTTCACTGGATCGGCCAACCAGACCATCACGACGCCCGCCGGCGGTGCGACGATTGGTAACGTGACGATCAACAAGACCGGCACGACACCTGTCCCGACCGTTACGATTGCGGGTGGAAATCTCGGAATCAATGGCGTGATGACATTCGTCAACGGATTGGTTGCAACCGGTTCAAACGTCCTTATCCTGGCTGCTCCTGCGGCACCTTTCCAAGGATTCGACAGAACTGGTGTGACTGGTTCGTACCTCAGTCACGTCGTTGGAAGTGTTCGTAAGACCCTGGCGAACGTCGGAACGATCGTTGGCTCAACCAACGAGAGGAGCGAATTCCCGGTCGGTACCTCGACACTGTATCGCCCGGCGGCCGTCACCTTCAAGCCGAACTTTGGAATTCCGACAATTCCGAACGGTCTGTCCATCACGATCAACCACGTTGCGACGAAGCCGACTGGAACAGTGGGCTTGCCGATCGTGGATGGCGTGACAACGGGCGTCAGCATTGCCCGTTATGCGGACTTCTACTGGAACATCGTTTCGAACGCCAGCATCGGCAACACGAAGTTCGACCTTGAACTGACTGCAGCCGGATACAGCGATTTCGATGCCATTGCGAACGTTCGTATCATCCGCCGCCTTGGCACTGCGACAGACGTCGCGAACGCCTGGTCTCTCCAGGGCAATCCTGTTGAGTATGACAACTTCGTCGCTGGTGGTATTCCCACGGTCGTGAACGTCAACAGTGTGGGTGGCATTCGTCCGGAAGGTGGTATCTTCACCTACGGTCTGAAGTCCACGCTGTTCGTTCAGAACCCGATCGGCAACATCACGCTGCCTGACGGTGCGAGAACCTTCACGAAGAGCCTCGTGAGCCCGCCGCTATTTGGCGGTACACGCGGAACCGTGACGTTATCCGCAACGAGCGCGAACACCGCAATTGCGACAGCTACGATTGCGAACAACGTGCTCACCGTCAAAGGTTTGATTCCTGGCAGCACGACGATTACGATCAACGCTATCGACAGCGAAGTCGGTCAGATTGGCTACAGCTTCACCGCCAACGTCACAGGCGTGACGGATGTTGAGGTGGTTGAGGCAGTCCCGACCGAATTCGCGTTGAGCCAGAACTATCCGAATCCATTCAACCCCAGCACGACAATCAAGTTCGCGCTGCCGACAGCCGCACCCGTTACGCTCGAGATCTACAACACCCTCGGCGTGAAGGTCCGCACGCTGATCGCAGGTGATATGATGGCGGCGAAGTTCCATCAGATTACCTGGAACGGTACGGATGAGTCTGGGTCAGTGGTACCGAGCGGTATGTATCTCTACCGCCTCGTTGCCGGTGACTTCAAGGCGTCTAAGAAGATGATGATGCTGAAGTGATCCCTGCTTTGTAGGGATCATCCCGACACCATCCTGAGCGCTGTCGAAGGATAAGTCGGGATCAGATTCATCAGATTTCGTATCCCCGAGCTCGCAAGAGCTCGGGGATTTTTTTTCCGATCCCGTCCCGACTACATCGGGACGGGATCTCCCGCTGTCTGGGATTCCGCCTCCAGGCGGGATTCTGGGAAGCGGAACTCATTCCGACGGCAAACTTCGGGGCGAAATCGTGGCTTCGGCGGAGTCTAAGCCCGCCGCATACTTCGACTGCGCTCAGTATGACGGCGGGGCTCAGCCTGGCGATTTCGCTCCAAAGTCGGGGATTCTTTTTTCCAGTTCCGACAAGTCACGAGACTTGTCCTACCGGATTTGGGGGAACGTCGGCGGACAAGTCAGGAGACTTGTCCCACCGGGTTTGAGGAGCCGTCATCCCGACGTCATCCTGCCCCAAAGGGTCCCTTCGGGAAGCGAAGTCGAACGGTAAGTCGGGATCGACCTCGAAGAGATGGGGCTGTCTCAAAAGTCTTCTTCAGGGCGAAATCGTGGCTTCGGCGGAGTCTAAGCCCGCCGCATACTTCGACTGCGCTCAGTATGACGGCGGGCCTCAGCCTAGCGATTTCGCTCCGAAGTCACAGCTTGATCCCGCCGTTGGCGGGACTCACTGCGACTCTCAGTGATCTTTTGAGACAGCCCCTCTTTTTTTCCCCCTCCACTCAAGACATCCCCCTTTCCCCAAAAGGGAGATCAAGGGGGACTCGATCCAATCGTCAGAAGAACTGCAACCGATGTTGCGAGTCATCACGGGCAGGCGGGGGACACCTGCCCTGCCGACCCGGGCCAGGAGAGACATAGATGTCCGTCCTACGCAGCTACTCAAACGGGTTGAGAAACCTGCCGGACTCGGGGACAGGTGAGGACCCCTGTCCTACCGATCTGTGAATTCTCCCCCATATTCCTTACATTGTTTGGAATTCCCATCTCAACCACTCAACCACCGGAACTGATTCATGGCCACGTTGGAAGAAAACAGGCAGAAGATCACTAGAATTCAGGATGCCCTTCGGGCAGAGGGGATCGAGGGGTGGCTGCTCTACAACTTTCGGGGTTCAAACGTTTTCGCGACGCGAATCCTTGATCTCCCTTCCCACATCCACCAGACACGCAGGTATTTCTATCTCATCCCCGCAAAGGGAGAGCCGCGCAAGCTTGTCCATGCCATCGAAACGAAGAATCTCGATTCGCTCCCGGGCGACAAGACCGTCTATCTGAGCTGGCAATCGCTCGAAGAGGGTTTGGAAAAAATCTTGACAGGGATGACCCACGTCGCGATGGAATACTCCCCGCGCAATGCGATTCCTTACGTTTCTAACGTCGATGCCGGGACGCTGGAAGTTGTCAAGGCGACCGGAGTAGAAGTGGTATCTTCCGCGAATTTGGTGCAACGCTTTGAGGCCCGATGGACCGAAGAGCAACGCAAGGACAATTTCGAGACCGCCAAGCACCTTCGGGAAATCGTTGACCTCACCTTCGGCCTCATCAAAACGAACATCAACGGGGGCAAACCGATCAATGAATTCGACGTCCAGCAATTCATGTTGGCCGAGTTCGCCAAACGGGATCTGATTACGGAAACCCATCCGAACTGCTCCGTCAACGCGAACAGCGCAAATCCCCACTACGAGCCCACGGAAGAAATCCATGCGCCCCTCCACAAAGGGGATTTTGTTCTGATCGATCTGTGGGCCAAAAAGAACAAGCCCGACTCGGTATACGCGGATATTACATGGACCGGATATGTCGGTGATAACGTCCCCGATGAATATGAAAAGGTGTTTCAGATTGTCCGCGAGGCGAGAGACGCGGCGCTCAAGCTGGCTCGCGACTCCTTCGCCGCGGGAAAGGAAATTCTGGGCGCCGACCTCGATGATGCGGCTCGGTCGGTTATTACAAAGCGCGGATATGGGGAATACTTCATTCACCGGACCGGTCATTCTATCGGACAGTCGATTCATGGAAACGGTGCGAATCTGGACAATCTGGAAACCCGTGATGAACGAAAGATCATCCCCGAGACCTCTTTTTCGATTGAACCCGGAATCTATCTCACGGGGAATTTCGGGATCCGGAGCGAGATTGACGTGTACGTCTCTTCAGCGGGAGAAGTGATTGTGACAGGGGAACCATCGCAGGAGCATGTCGTCCCAATCCTGAAGTAGCCCAAGAAATCGCCGAGGCACAAGGATCGGACGAACCTACCTGGCCACTCTGTTCCGATATCTTCGGCCGGATAAAGTGAAGGTTCCTGCTTCGCTCGCGGGGAAACGGATGAGGGACGCGAGCATCTGAAAAGAAACGAGATGCCGCATCATCGGCGTGGGAACGGACATTGCGATGCAGGTCAATCCGGATTTTGGAACACTTCTTCCAGCCGGTTCCGATATCGTGCATTTGGGCAAAGTCGACTCCGAAATGCGTTTTCTCGCCAGGTACGGAGCTGGTGTCTGAACGCCGAGACGTCACACGCCCACCTCCCTCTCTCCGATTAAGAAGCGGTTTACCGACCACAGCTTCCTGATTCCAAGAGAATGACCTTGACAAAATGGCAAAAAAACACATTATTGGAAACCAGAAATACTCCTACAGTTTCCATAGGCGGCTTTCCGAAATGCCCACCTCCTGGTCATCGCCTCCATCGGATAGAGAACGAATCATCGAATCGGCGCGCGAGAAGTTCTTCTCACACGGACCGTCGAGCGTGACTGTCGATGAAATCGCAACCGATCTGGGGATGAGCAAGAAGACCATCTACAAATTCTTCCCGAGCAAAGAAGAAATGGTCCGTGCGGTCGTGCGGTTCACGATGGCACGAGCGGCGAACAAGGTCGGAGCCATTGTCTCCGCGGATGAGTTGTTTGACAAAAAGCTGCTCCGGCTGATGACATTTCTCGGTCAACTCTTGGGACATACAAGCCGGCGGTTTCCGATGGAGATGAAGCGTTCCTATCCTGATCTCTGGCATGAGATCGAACGATTCCGCAGAGAACATATCTTGGAGGCCTTGAAATCGATGTTCGTGCAGGGAAAGGAGGAGGGATACTTCAGAGAGGATGTCAATGTCGACATCTTCATTCTGATGTTCACACAATCGGTGGAGGGAATCGTCAATCCCGCGACCCTCTCGGAGCATTCCTTTTCGACAACAGATGCGATCTCAAATATCTTCTCCATTCTCTTCGCCGGGGCGCTGACCGACGATGCGCGCGCAACATTTCATCTTCATCATGACTCCCAACCCAAAAACAAACGTTGAGGATTCCGTGCAAGTACTATCCAGATTGTCTATTGCCCTCTTTCTCCTCTTTATCGCTGCCTGCCAGGGAGATGACACCGCTGCGTTGACCGGTACGGGAACGCTCGAGGCGAATGAAGTCACGGTAAGCTCACAGGTGAGCGGGATTATCGTTTCACTTCGGGTCACAGAAGGCGCCGCCGTGGGCATCGGAGATACGCTGGTGGTGATTGATGCGACCGAGTGGCAACATCAGCTCGCGCAGGTCGAGGCGAATCTCCGTGCCGCCGAGGCACAGCTGAAGCTCACGCTGGAAGGACCGCGCAAAGAGGAGATCGCGCAGGCCCAAGCAACCTTCGAGTCTGCTCAAACCGACCTCGCTCGCATCGAAGAGCTGCACGATGCCGGTACGGTCGCGAAGAAACAGCTGGATGATGCAAGAACGCGATTCACGCTGGCGGAACAGAATCTTGTAAAACTGAAGAGCGGAGCGCGGAGCGCGGAGATCGATCTTGCTCGTGCACGGCGTGATCAGGCTCGCGCCCAGGTCGCATCGCTGCGCAAGAGAGTTCTCGATTGTGTTGTGACGGCCCCCATAGCCGGATCGGTGGTCAACACATTCGTCGAGGCGGGGGAATTCATCGCACCGGGAGGCGCGGTTGTCCGATTGGCCGATCTCACCACGATGAACCTCGTTGTCTATCTCCCCGAAACGGTGATTCCCAGAGTCAAGCTTGGCCAGAAGGCGAGCATCGCGATCGATGCCTATGAGAAGCGCACGTTTGATGGTGTGGTCGCATTTGTTTCGCCGACAGCGGAGTTCACACCTCGGAATATCCAAACCAAGGAGGAGAGGGCAAAACTCGTCTTTGCCGTGAAGATCCGGGTATCGAATCCTGATCAATCGCTGAAAGCCGGACTGCCGGCGGACGCGACGATCCACCCGCACGACAAGGGGGCGTCGCAATGAACACCGTCGTCCGGGTTGCCGACGTCTCGAAAACGTTTGAGCAGGAGGGAGTCGCACCGGTCCGGGCCGTGATCGGTTTGAATCTCCAGGTCAAGCAAGGTGAGATCTTCGCGCTTGTCGGCCCGGACGGGGCCGGTAAGACAACCACGATTCGAATGATGTGCGGCCTCCTCAAGCCCGATCATGGGTCGATCGAGATCATGGGCGTCGATATGGCCGCGCAAAGGGACGAAATCAAACACCATATCGGATACCTCTCTCAGAGGTTCAGTCTCTATCCCGACCTGACAGTCGATGAAAACATCGATTTTTTTGCAGAAATCCACAGAATCCAAGATTTTCTTGCCAGAAAAGAGGAATTACTCGCCTTCACGCGGCTCACCCCGTTTCGAACTCGGCTTGCCGACCAACTCTCCGGTGGGATGAAACAGAAGCTCGCCCTCGCCTGCACGCTTATTCATACACCCGACGTCATCTTCCTCGACGAGCCGACCACAGGCGTTGATCCGGTTTCACGGCGCGATTTCTGGAAGATCCTCTCGGATGTCTTGAAGCAGGGAATCACGGTCGTAATGTCGACCCCCTATCTTGATGAGGCCGAACGGAGCACGCGCGTCGCGCTGCTCAATCGAGGTGAGATGATCACCTGTGACAAACCGGAGAAGATCAGGGACCAATTCACCCGAAGTGTTGTCGAGATTCAATGTGACGATCCGCGACACGCGGCCGCTCAACTTCGTCAGCTGGCCGGATTGCAGAGCGTACAGCTATTTGGGAACAGGGTGCATGTGGTGCTGCAGGAAGGGATCACGTCGAAAGCGCTGGCGCGTGGTTTGAAGACCCTGGGAGTGGATGCACAGAGTATGAAACAAATCCGTCCGTCGCTGGAAGATGTATTCATGTCCGAGAGTGCGAATTCTTGATGGGGAGACGGCGAGCAGCAACGTTCGCCGCTCGCAATGAGATCCCCACCCGAGGGGGTTGGACGACGCGGATGTTGGCTGATTCATTCTGATGTTCACAGATAGAAGGAATTGAGGATGAAAACGTTGGTCGCCTGTATCTTGGTGGTTGGGGTGATGCAAGTGCTGATCGCCCAGAACCGCTCTGAAACGATTTCCCAGTCCGGACTCACATTGGCGTACTGTATTGACGCGGCGTTGAACAAGAACCCGTCGGTTGCCGCCGCGCGGTTCAGAGTCGAGGCGGCGGAAGCGAAAATGTTTGAGGCGCAGACGAATCGCCTTCCCCGCCTGGCCCTCTCGGGCCGCGCCGCGAGGCTGAGCGATGTTCCGACTTACGCGATTACCCTCCCGGGGATCGGGAGGCAGACTCTGTTCGAATCGATCAATCATTCGTACGCGACTCGCATCGCGCTTCAGCAGCCGATCTTCACTGGGTTTCGGCTTGCACGACTCTCCGAGATGTCCGAATCTCAGCATGACATTGCTTCGCACGAGTACCGGAAGGCGAAGAACGAGTTGGTCATCGAAGTCTCCGCTGCGTATTGGAACCTGTTCAAGGCCATCAGGCTTCAGAAGCTTTATGATCAGGCGCAGAACCAGCTGCGTGCACATCTCGCGGACGTGCAGAATCTCCTCGGACAGGGGATGGCGTCGTATCTCGATGTGCTTCGCCTCGAGGCGCAACTCGTGGATTTGCAGATGAAAATCATCGAAGCGGGAAGCGGTGTCATGCTCGCCAGCATGCGTCTGAGCAGTCTGATCGGTTTGGATCTGTTAGAACCGCTGGTTCCTGCAGATGATGCAGCCAACAATCTCCCCGGTCCCGAGGATTTGAGGGTTCAACCTCGGACTCTCATCGCAGCGGCGATGTCACACCGTCCTGAAATGCATGCCATGAGCCAGCTGAAGGCCATTCGTGAAAGGGGAGTCACGGTCGCGCAGGCCGGATGGTTTCCCCAGTTATCTCTCTCCGCGTCGTACGATTACGCCCGTCCAAACCAGCGTGTCATTCCCCCGAGCGATCGCTGGGAAAAGACGTGGGATATCGGAATCGTTTTTCAGTGGAGTCTTTGGGATTGGTTCGAAACGTCATACAAAGTGTCGGAGGCGAGGGCAATCGAATCGGAGGCGCGAGCGCAATTCGATCTCCTCTCCAACGCCATTGCCCTCGATGTTGTCACCCAATACCGACGGCTGGTCGAAGCGGATGCACTCGTCACCGCCGGGGAACATCATGTGCGTCGGTCGGAAGAATCCCGACGGGTCGCTGCCGAGAACTTCAAGCAGGGAGTGGCAACGAGTACCGAGGTGCTTGACGCTGAGCTGGACCTCCTTCGGGCACAACTGAACCATGCGATCGCAACGGTTGAGGCGGCGCTCCAGTTACAGCGTTTCAAAATGTCACGCGGAGAGGATCTTTTTGAATAGCCGCGGATTACGCGAAAACATCACGAATGAACACGGATTGAGAACCCCCATCAGCGAACATCCGCGTCTTTTCCGTGTAATCCGCGGTTTACTAATTTGGATATGAGTCGACCAAGTGTAATAGAGACGGCAGGACTTACGAAGAGATTCGGCTCGTTTGTGGCCGTTGACGACATGTCGTTCAACGTCGGGCGGGGAGAGATCTTCGGGTTTCTCGGACCGAACGGCGCCGGGAAGTCCACCACCATCCGCATGTTGTGCGGACTGCTGGCACCCACGTCGGGTTGGGCGCGGGTGAACGGCATCGACGTCGAGATGGATCCGGACGGTGTGAAATCTGCCATTGGCTATATGTCGCAGAGGTTTTCGCTCTATGAGGACTTGACGGTTGAAGAGAATATCGGTTTCTACGGCGGGATCTATGGGCTTGAAGGGGAGACACTCCGAGAACGGAAGAGATGGGTTCTGGAGATGGCAGGGTTGGAAGGCAAAGAGCGGAGTCTGGCCCGCACGCTCTCCGGCGGATGGAAACAGCGGCTTGCCCTGGGATGCGCGATTCTTCACCAGCCCCCGATTCTCTTTCTGGATGAGCCAACCGGAGGCGTCGATCCGGTCTCCCGGAGGAATTTCTGGGATCTCATTTACGATCTCTCGGCAGGAGGCATCACGGTTTTTGTGACTACCCATTACCTCGACGAAGCAGAGCATTGTCACCGACTCGGACTGATCTATGGTGGAAAGCTCATCGCCCTCGGGAATCCCGCGGAGTTGAAGCAGAAGCTCGATCGTTATCAGCTGTTCGAAGTGACGACATCGAATGCTGTCGAGGCGATGGAACTGATGCGAAAGGAGCAATGGGTCGTGGAGACATCGATTTTCGGATCGGCATTTCACGTCAGTACGGTCGCGGCACGAGGTGCGTCTGCGAAGGTGGGGTCCTTCCTGAGTCAGCAGGGAATTGAAGTGCAGAAGATCGCATCCATCATCCCCTCGCTTGAGGATGTCTTCATCCATTTGATCGCCGAAGAGGATAGAAAGATCCTGAGGTAGGTCAGGCATTTTTGTCTGACCATTGAGGGGATGCGAGGACAAACAGGGATGTTTGTCCCACCGGAATGACCGAGGTAAGTCAGGTCAGACATTTTTGTCTGACCATTGAGGACGGACAGGAAAGGAACATTCTTGGGGGAATCCATGGAATGGACGGAAGGGGAGTGGATCGTAAAGAAACGCCGGCACCTCCCGCACTGGCAAATGCGAGGAGCAACGTACTTCGTGACATTTCGAATCGGGAGGGGGGCCATGACCCCGGATGAACAAGTGCTGGTGTTGGATCATATCAGAGGCGGATCGGAGAAGTACTACAAGTTGCACGCGGCCATCGTCATGCCCGACCATGCTCACATTTTGATTACGCCCAAAAAAAATACTCACTCTCGCGAATTATGAAAGGTCTCAAAGGAGCGAGCGCTCGAAAGGTTAACATCCTCCGGCGACGGACCGGGTATTTCTGGCAGCATGAATCGTACGATCGGATAGTACGGGATCAGGAGGAATTCGAGGAGAAGCTGAGGTACATGTCCAACAACCCTCGAAAGGCAGGATTGACCGATGATCCGTGGAACTACCATGGGTGGTATTGTGGTGAAGAGAATTTTTGGTAGGTGAGACATGAATTTCTGACCATCAAGGACAACCAAGAATGGTTGTCCCACCTGGGGATGAAGAGAACATGCACCACCGCACATTCAACATACTCCCAATCGTCAAGAAGGAATTCCGGCAGCTCCGGCGCGACAAACGAGCGCTCGGTGTGCTGATCTTCATCCCCGCGTTCCTCCTGATCCTCGTCGGCTATGCGCTGAACTTTGACGTCAAAAATCTCTCCCTCGCGGTGCTGGACTACGACAACAGTACCGCCAGCCGTTCATTGGTCTCGAGTCTCACACAATCGGAGTACTTGCGGCTCAAGGGATATCTCACCAATGAGCAAGAAATCGATCAAGCTCTGGGAGATGAGTCGGCACATGTCGTCATTGTCATCCCGACCGGATTCTCTGACATGCTTCTCTCAGGCAACGAAGCCGCGATCCAGGTGTTGATCGATGGAGCCAACGCGAACACCGCATCGATCGCTTCTGCCTATGTGAATCTTGGCGTACGGGAGCATGCCAACCGCGTACTGCTCCGATGGTTCGAACAGCGCGGAAGATCTCTCGCCCTTCCTATCAAACTTCAACCGAAGTTGTGGTACAACCCGGATCTGCGGACCGAGCGCTTCCTCCTCCCCGGGCTCTTCGGACTCATTTTGATGATTGTGACGGTTGTTTCAACCTCGCTCTCGATTGTCAGGGAAAAGGAAACGGGCACGCTCGAACAACTCAAAACATCCCCCCTCCGCGCCGCCGAACTCATCGTCGGAAAAGTCTTTCCCTATCTTCTCATATCGGTGGTCGCGGCCACCATCATCCTTATCACCAGCGCGCTGCTGTTCGATGTCGTGGTCGAAGGGAGTATCCTCCTCCTCTATGCCGCCATCGCACTCTTTCTGACGGCAGGGTTGGCGCAGGGACTTCTCATCTCGACGATTGCCCGGACTCAGCAGGTGGCCTTTCTTGTCTCGGTCCTCTCGTCGCTTCTCCCGGCGTTCCTTCTCTCCGGATTCATCTTCCCGATCGACAGCATGCCGCTCTTTCTCCGGATCATCTCCAACATCCAGGCAACGAAATTCTTTCTTGTGATCATCCGCTCGATCATGATCAAGGGAGTTGGTTTTCCGGCAACGTGGGAACAGTTTGTGTACCTGGCTCTTTTTGTTGCCGTTCTGATGGCGATCAGCATCCGGCGTCTGAAGAAGGAGCTTGCCCGATGAGAAGGATCCGTGAGCTGATGATCAAGGAGTTTTTGCAGATTCGTCGCGATAAACGGATGCTCCCCGTCATCATTGTTGCCCCTATCCTGCAGGTGATCATCCTCGGGTATGCGGCAGCGGTTGATGTCAAGAACGTCGGCACGGTGGTGTGCGATCTGGACCGGAGCGCGAGGAGTCGGGAATTGGTGACACGATTCACCAACACGGGATACTTCACGATTATCGATTACGTCGACCATCCGCGCGAGATCGATCGCTTTCTGGATGAAACGAAGGCGATCGTCGGGATCGTGATTCCGAAACACTTCGGTCGTGCCATCGCGGGAGGGAAGACAACATCGCTCCAGGTCTTTGCCGACGGAACCGATGCAAATACCGCGAACATCAGCCTGGGGTATGTGTCGCAGATTGTGGGAGGCCTCTCGGAGTCGATTGTGACGGAACGTCTGCTCAGGACCGGCGGGATGGTCTCCGTCCCGCGCGTGCGCGCCGAAACGCGGGTTTGGTACAATCCGGAGTTGCGCAGCGCAAACTTCATGGTGCCGGGAGTCGTGGCCCTCCTCCTCTTCATCATAACGGCCGCGTTCACGTCGATCGCGATCGTGCGGGAACGGGAAGCCGGTACGATGGAACAGCTGATGGTCACACCGATCCGCCCCTACCAGCTGATCCTGGGCAAACTCTTGCCGTTTGTGGTGATCGGATTGCTCGATGTTGTGCTTGTGTTGGGGGTAGCCACTCTTTGGTTCAACATCCCGATGAAGGGGAGTCTCATTCTTCTCTTCATTCTCACCGGAGCATACATCCTCAACACGCTCGGCATCGGCTTGTTCGTTTCGACAATCTCGCGCACGCAGCAGCAGGCGCTGATGACCGCCCAGTTCTTCATCATGTTTCCCTCGATCTTTCTCTCCGGATTCACATTTCCGATTGAAAACATGCCGGAGATCGTTCAGGGCATTACCTATCTGGTCCCGCTTCGATACTTCATGACGATCATACGCGGGTTGTTCCTCAAGGGGGTAGGGCTGGAGGCCCTCTGGTTAGAATCCCTCATTCTTTTCGGTTCCGGCGTTCTGATACTCAGTCTCAGCGTCATTCGTTTCCGGAAGCGGCTGGCGTAGAGTTTCGCTCAGATGCCGGTGGACTCCCGCTTACTTTGAGAGGACGATATGATCCTCGATCCGCGTTCATCCTGTCCCTTTCTTTTCCAAAGAAATCGACACCAAGACATTCTACGGTCAGAGTCCAAAACATCCGCTACCACCGCCGCTTCGAACCGCTCCTACCGACATTATGCTCTTGCATCTGAAGAAACAATCTATGAATATCCTCCGGTTTGCAGAACTCCCCACTACAAACTTAGGAGGTTCGTACATGCGCATTGCAAATGGATTCACCCTTTTCATCTGTCTTGTGCTTGGCGTGGGCGTCACATCCGCACAGCTTCTGACAGAGAACTTCAGCTACGGAACGACTGACAACGCAGACATCCGTAATGTTTCTATCATCGCCGGAGATACGGTCTGGGCGCGCCACAGCGGCACCCAGGGACCTGCCTACCGCGCCGCGGGTCTCACGTATGCCGGATATCCCCTTTCCGGCATCGGGGGGAGCAAGTGGTTCACGAAAGGGGGATCGGGAGTCAACGATGGTGACGTCCACCGGCGCCTCACAGATTCGGTTTGGACGACGGCGAATATCTATGTATCCTTCATGCTCAGACTCGACAGTGCACAGACGACAGCCGACTACTTCTTCCATCTCGGACCTTACGGGATCGGCACAACATTCCGGGCCCGGTTTTTTGCCCGGTCGAATGGTGTAGGGTGGAGCGTTGGGCTCTCCAAGTCGACCGAGGCCGCAGTAAGCGACAACGTGGTCCTGAATTTCGGTCAGACCTATCTTGCCATTCTGAAGTGGGCGTTTAGTACCGCAACAACTACCGATGATCTCGTGACGCTCTATCTCTACGCGACCGGTGTTCCCGCGACAGAGCCGGGATCGCCGATTGTGACAATAGGTCCGATCGGGGCAACTCTTGCCGGCGATCCGGTAAGCATCGGAACTGTGGCGATCCGACAGGGAACAAACACCCCGACCGGTCAGATCGACGGAATTCGCGTGGCTACAAGCTTCAGCGGATTGTTGACGGAGGTGAGACCGGATGAGCTTCTTCCCGAGTCGTTTGCGCTGAGTCAGAATTACCCGAATCCGTTCAATCCCTCCACCACGATCCGGTTTACATTGGCCCACTCGGCGAATGTCTCGCTGAAGATTTTTGATATGCTCGGACGCGAGGTGGATGTTTTGGTTGATGGATTGAAGGATGCGGGATCACACAGCATGACGTGGGATGCGGCGACCCGCCCGACAGGTGTATACTACTATCAGCTGCGGAGCGGTAATCTGGTGGAAACGAAGAGGATGGTGCTGGTGCGGTGACGAGAAATCCGTCTTGACGGATTTCGAGTCATCCCGACCGTCACCCTGAGTGAAGTCGAAGGGTAGGTCGGGATCTGATGAACCCAGATTGCTATGATCGAGTCCCCGGCGAATGTCGGGGCTCATCTTTTTAGAAGCAAAACGCAGAGGCGCGGAGTTCGCAGAGGAATCGCAGAGATAGAGGAAAGACAGGAAACATCATCCCGACGTCAGGACGACGAGGGGAGGGTAAGGCCCGGAATGACGGGGAGGGCTGTCATGCGAGCATCTACTCCTCACACCCCATCGTCATGCCGGCCTGCCAGTCGGCAGACAGGCGCATGCCGGCATCTGCTCAACTCACGGTGACGCCCCCCTCAGCGGACCAGGTCCTGACTTACGTCAGGACGACGCGGGGAGGGTCGAGCCCGGAATGACGATGAGGGCGGCCCAGATTCCCCGCCTACGTCGGGCAGGGCGGCAGGATGTCGATCGCGATGAAAACGCTTGACTCTCACGCATCGAATTCGGACTTTGGGCATGATGTAAGACGAAGTTTATGTCCTGAGGGGAAGGAGTGAGAAGTAAGAAGTAAGAAGTGAGAAGTGAGAAGTAAGAAGTAAGCGGTAGGCAGTAAGCAGGACACAGACGACAGATAAGGGGCACTCATGCAAACACGTCCGCCGCAGGCGGACAAGCCCGCACAGGCGAACGAGACTGTTCTTCTGAGCGGGCGTTTGTGTGTACAGCGGTGAGTATCTTCAGTGCGATAGGAGACTATCTGATGAAACGACTCGGGACTGTTTTGACAATCGTATGTGTTTGGGCGATGGAGTTGACGATCGTTTGGGGGCAGACGACGTACACGTGGACCGGTGCAACCACAGCATGGGCAACGTCAACAAACTGGTCGCCTCTGCGTACCACGCCGGCTACCAACGACATTTTGGTATTTGATGGAAACCAGAACAATCAACCGACCATCAGCTCGAGCGAGACCGTAGGAAGGATTTCGGTTACTGGCAACACAACACTAACAATTGACAACTCAGCTGGAGTGGTCACCGTCACGTTGGGAGCGGGTGGGTCGGTGTGGACTGTGAGCGGTGGAGTCGTATTCACCGTTACGACATCTTCCACCGGAACGAACGCGGGTACGTTTGCTTTCGCCGGGACTTCGCCGACAGCTACGATTTCGGGTACGCTCACGATGACTGGCCGCTTTGCCATGGGGAGTGGCAGCCCCACTATTACGGTTCCAAGCGGTGGGACCGTAAATGTGAATAGGTCCGGTACTGGCATTGGGGGCCCCATCTTGGGGAGCACAACCTTCACTGTTCAGTCTGGGGGAATTGTCAATTGGCTTGGTGGCGGTTCAGCCTTGTTCAATGCTGGCACAATAAACCTCAACTCCGGCAGCTATTACTCTCACCGGTCCAATTCGACCCCTTCATTTAGTGGCCGAACTTATGCAAACTTTGAGCTGAACCTTCCTGGAGACCAGATCGCGGTGACCGGAGGCACAGCGGTTACTATCAATAACGATCTAGTAATCACCAGTGGAACGATGAACTTCAACATGACCGCAACGCCCGGTCATGCCGTCAAGGGGAACATCTCCGTCGCGTCTGGAGCTACTCTAGCCTTTAATCCTGCCTCACCAGGAACAGTTAACCTGAACGGGTCTTCGGCGCAGACGATATCCGGTTCCGGCACTCTGACAACAAATACGAATTCGACTCTGGTGATAGACAATTCAAACGGTGTTTCTCTATCGATGAATGCAACTGCTAATGGTGTACTCTCGCTTACAAACGGCCTATTGACTCTTGGTTCGAGTAACCTCACACTTGGAAGTTCTGCCACGATATCCGGTTCACCAAGCGCCTCAAACATGATCGTCGCAACAGGATCCGGCGAGCTTCGAAAAACATTCACCGGAACCGGTTCATTCACATTCCCCGTTGGTGATAATACTGGCACCGCAGAGTACTCTCCAGTTACCCTCAACTTCACATCCGGCAGCTTTTCCTCCGCGTACGCCGGTGTCAAGCTCGCAAATAGCAAGCATCCCAACAACACCAGCTCAACGGACTATATCAACCGATATTGGACCGTTAGTTCAAGCGGCATTTCCTCTTTCTCATGTGACGCTTCATTTGTCTATGTTGCTGCAGACGTCGAAGGAACCGAATCGAACCTGTATTGTGGCAGTTGGGGCGGGTCGAGCTGGACACTCCTCAATGCAGTCAACACCGGGACAAAAACTCTCTCTGGGACGGTCTCGAGTTTTTCAGACTTCACAGGCGGTGAGACATCCGCCCTCCCCGTCCAGCTCACATCCTTTTCTGCAACCGCGAACCGGCTAGATGCGGTGCTGAGGTGGGCAACGGCAACGGAAGTCAGCAATTATGGATTTGAGATTGAGCGCCGTCTGGCTTCGACTTCGCTCAGCCTGACTTCGACTTCGCTCAGCCCGACTTCGACTTCGCTCAGCCTGACTTCGACTCCGCTCAGCCCGACTTCGACTTCGCTCAGTCTGACTTCGACTCCGCTCAGTCTGGCTATTGGCAGCTGGATGAGGATTGGATTTGTTGAGGGAGCAGGAACGAGCAATGCACCAAGAGATTACTCCTTCACCGACAAAAACGTTCCGCCGGGACGATATGCGTACCGGATCAAGCAGATCGATCATGATGGAACGTTTGAATACTTCGGCGATGCGGAGGTCGAGATCGGTCTGGCCCCTAAGAAATTCACACTCTCCGAAGGGTATCCCAATCCCTTCAACTCTACGACGACCATCGAATTCACACTCCCTGAAGATGGAAGAGCTATTCTGAGCGTCTATAATATGCTTGGCCAGCAGGTGGCAACACTTTTCGATGGAGAGACATTTGCCGGCCGTATCATGCAGGCAAAGTTCGATGCGAGCCGGTTTCCCTCTGGCATCTATTTCAGTCGGCTTGAGTTTGGTGGAAAGGCGCTCACGCGGAAGATTGTGCTGATGAGGTGACGAGAAAACCGTCTCCGACGGTTTTCGAGTCATCCCGACCGTCACCCTGAGTGAAGTCGAAGGGTAGGTCGGGATCTGATGAACCCAGATTGGTATGGTCGAGCCCCGGCGCATGTCGGGGCTCATCTTTTTAGAAGCAAAACGCGGGCTTGCCCGCCTCTATCAGTTTCTTGAAGGCACGCGGGGGTCGAGGAGTTCGGAGAGGAATCGCAGAGATAGAGGAAAGACAGGAAGCGTCGTTCCGACGAGAGCTGTTCCACGCATGTCGCAAGCGGGGATTCGGGATCTGATCAACGGAGGAAACCAACGAAGATGGTGGACAGGCAGGAATGCCTGTCCCACGCGGTGGATTGGAAATGTGAGGACGCATCAGGAGAGGTTCCGAAAATTGCGACGCGATCCTCATCGATCACTCCATCGCATATTTCTTTCATCGCCTATTGTGCTTGCTTCTCGGCCATCGGTTGATGATATTTTGCTGCGAAACTAAGATGACTTGGATCGAGCCCGCGCCTTCGAGCAAATGGACTCACCCTCCCCAACTCTCCCGCCATCTTCGGATGGTGCAACATCGCAAGTGGGCTCTACCGCACATTCCTATAATATCAAGGTTCTTGTCATGAAGAAGATCTACATCGTTTCGACGATTCTGGTGCTTGTTGTGTCGGCGAGTGTGGCGTGGGGGCAGACAACAATCTTCACCGAAACCATGGGAACTGTGGGAGCGACCACCACTATCGCGGCGCACGCAGCCGCCAACGGCTTCAGCAATTCGCCCACGTTTTCGTACAGTCAGGGTAGCGCGACAAATCCGGGCGATATCCGGCAGACCAGTGTATCGAGCGGATATGCGGGAGCATCTGGCGGTGCGAATGTATGGCTTACGTCGACGTCTGGCGAGTACGGGTTTGCGGTCGAGGGGATCAACGCTTCCGGATATACGAGCCTTAATGTTCAATTTGCTTATCGGAAGGAATCTGGAACATCGCTCCCGACGCTGGCACTGAGTTATTGGGACGGTTCCGCGTACGTCAATGTCTCCTTCACCTTTGACCAGGCGGCGAACGCGGCAACAGGATGGTATTTGAGTCCGGTGATCAATTTACCGGCCGCAGCGCAGATCAACGGATTGCGTCTTCGCTGGGTCAAGACAGGCACCGTCGCTGTGAGGATTGACGATGTGGTCCTGAAGGGTACTCCCGGACCGGCAATCTCTGTCTCGACATCCAGCCTAAGTTTCGGTCCTGTTGCCAATGGTCAAACCTCAAGCGAGCAGTCGTACACCGTCTCCGGCAGCAACCTCACCGCAAACATAAGCATCTCAGCGCCGTCGGACTTCGAAATCTCAACAACGAGCGGATCAGGATTCGGATCTTCTCTGTCCCTGATCCCATCGGATGGCACAGTTTCCTCAACGCCCATTTATGTGAGGTTCGCACCATCCACCACCGGCCCGGCCAGTGGGAACATTACGCATAACAGCACCGGCGCGACGGAGAAGACCGTCAGCGTGAGTGGCACCGGCATTGCGGCGCAACCGACAACGGCGGCGACCGGATTGTCATTCTCCTCCGTCGGGTCATCGTCCATGATGCTCAACTGGACGAGCGGCAACGGGGCAGACAGACTTGTGCTCGGGAAATCGGGGAGTGCGGTGGACAGCAATCCCAGCGACGGGACCGGCTACACCGCCAATTCGGCATTTGGCAGTGGAACCCAAGTTGGAACCGGCAATTTCGTCGTGTATGGGGGGAGCGGAAACAGTGTTACCGTGACCGGTCTCTCCTCGAGTACGACTTACCATTTCGCCGTATACGAGTACAACGGGTCCGGTTCCACTGCGAACTACTTGACGACGAGTCCGGCGACTGGAAGTCAGGCAACGACGGCACCGGCCTCTCCGACGATATCGCTCACCGGAAGTCTGAGCAGCTTCGGCAGCGTCGCGGTCGGGAGTACTTCTTCCGAGCAATCGTACAGCGTATCGGGAACCGCACTCACCGCCGATATCTCGATCTCCGCTCCAGCAGGATTTCAGATTTCAACCACAAGCGGGTCAGGATTCGGTTCTTCCGTGACTCTCATTCACGAGGGTGGGGAGGTTGCTTCAACGCCAATCTATGTTCGATTCACTCCATCGTCTACCGGATCGGCAAGCGGAAACATCACACACACGAGTGCCGGCGTGACGACGCAGAATCAGGCCGTAACCGGTTTTGGCATCGAGACAGAGCCGACCGTTCAGGCATCATCACTCCTTTTTTCATCCGTGGGTTCTACATCGATGACCGTTTCCTGGATAAATGGGAACGGAAGCAGCAGAATCGTCCTTGCCCGCTCCGGAGGGGCCGTCAACGCGAATCCAGCAGATGGGACTTCCTATGCGGCCAATGCGGCATTCGGGAGCGGAACCCAGGTAGGAAGCGGCAACTACGTCGTGTACTCCGGCACTGGTACCTCCGTAACGGTGACCAGCCTGACGGTCAGCACGACCTATCACTTCGCAGTGTACGAGTTCAATGGATCAGCCGGCACGGAGAACTATCTGACATCGACACCGGCAGTCGGGAATCAGCAGACCTCCGCGCCGACGTACACCTGGAACCAGACAGGATCTGCGGCATGGGCGACCGCAGGCAACTGGACGCCCGACCGTTCTTCACCGTCGGTCTCGGACATCCTTCTATTGGACAATGGAGCAACCGTGACTGTCACGGGTGTCCCCACTCAGACGATCGGAAAATTGGTTGTAGCAAATGGTACGACAGTGAATCTTCAGGCCTCGGGAACCAACACCCTGACAATCGCCGGGGGGTCTGGGACAGATCTGGATGTTGCCGCCGGATCGGCGCTAAACATCGAAGGGGGTAATGCATTGACGCTATTCGTCGGCGCGGGTGCAACCGGAACAGTCTCCGGAACGATGGCGTTTTCAGGCGCAGCGCACAAGCTGAATGCCAACGATGCGAGCGCGATCACGTTTGCGACGGGATCGAGTCTCACCCAGGGACCGTCGTGCACTGGGAACATATTTACAAACACAGGCACGGCGAGCGTCGTTGTGTTCGCGAGTGGATCGACGTTTATTCAACAAGCCGGCTCCAATCCTTTTGCGCTTTCTCAACCCAGTTCGAAAGTCGTGTTTCAAGCTGGAAGTCTGTTCCGCATCGAGCAGAACGCTGCCCCCTCTTTCTCCGGGAGAACGTACGCCAATCTGGAAGTCAATCTCGCTTCATTCAGTCAATCCGCGACAGGAAGTAATCCGTTGACGATCGAAAATCTCACAATCACTGCCGGCACGTTGAATCTGGGAATGACCGGAACGTTCAATCTCACCGGCAATGTTTCGGTCGCCTCGGGTGCAACCCTCAATTTCAATCCGGCAAGTGCAGCAACCGTTTCCTTCAATGGAACTTCGGCCCAGACATTCAGCGGAGGGGGGACCATCACGATCGGCTCGAATCAGAATGTCACGATCAGCAACGCAACTGGTGCATCCCTGAACCGGGATCTTGGATGCGGAGGTACGCTCACGCTGGCCAACGGGGTGTTTTCCGTAGGTGCGAATACCCTTACGCTTAGCGGCGGGTTGGCACTCTCCGGTGGTACGCTGAATGCGGGCTCGACCTCTAATCTCGTGGTTGGGGGGACGGCCGCGGCATTATCCCTTCCTTCGTTCACCTTCAACAATGTCACTGTCAACCGTCCGTCCGGTGTTACGCTCACCGGTGACCTCACAGTGCTCGGAACGCTCACAGTCACGGCTGGAAAGCTGGTAACCTCGTCGAACAGTGTAACACTCGGGCCGTCGGCTACAATAACTGGTGAGGCAACAGGAGCATATGTTGAGGGAACGCTTCTGGTGACAAGAAATGTCGGTGCCGGTGCAAACAGCTTCAGCGGAATCGGAATGTTGATCGCCCCCGGATCGGGGACGGCGGGGGATGTTTCGGTGAGGAGAACGAGCGGCGCCTCTGGCATCGTGACCATCGGTTCGCGGACGGGCATCGCCAGGAAATGGCGTATCACGCCAACGAGCAGCGTTGTCCGGAATATCACCTTCTCGTGGGTGTCAGACGATGACAACGGGAAGGATGTTTCATCTGTTCAGGTCTGGTGGAACGATGCCTCTTCTGAGGTGGCATCTTGGCAAACTGTTGGATCCTCACAGAGCATTACCGGAAGAACGGTCACGGTCTCTGGTGTAAATCTGGACGCGGGCAAGCCGTACGAATTTACCATTCTGGAAGGAACGGTCATAAATGTTTCGACGTTCGCAATCCCGGAATTTCAGACAGTGGGATACGCTCCATCGGCTGAACAGAGCTATACAGTAGCGGGAAACAATCTTCTGGGTGATGTGGCCATTACCGCTCCAGATGGTTTTAGGATCTCTCTCACCAGCGGCACGGGCTTCGCCTCATCACTCACATTTTCCCCCACTCTGGGTTCTCTCGCTGTCACAACGATTTATGTCCGTTTCGAGCCGTCCGCATTGGCGTCGCAGTCCGGAAATATCACGCACACAAGTCCCGGTGCCGCAAGCAAGCTTGTTGCACTTCAGGGAAGGGTGCTCGCGCCTGATATTGCCGTTTCCGTGCCGGCGGCGTTGAGTTTCGGCAGAGTATTGCTGGGCTCCCCATCATCAGTTCGCAGTTACGAAGTTTCCGGACAGGATCTCGTCGGACCCCTCACGATTATCGCACCGACGAACTTCCAGGTATCCCTCTCGGGAACAGATGGCTTCAAATCGACGTTGGCCCTGCCAGAATCGGGGGGATCGGTTCCTTCTACGCCGATCTTCGTCAGATTCAATCCCACCAGTCTTGGCGCAAAGACAGCGAAAATCATGCACACTTCGGTTGCTGCTGCGGTCGTCGAAGTCCCGGTGACCGGTACCGGTGTAGAGTCGCTTATCACAGAGCCGACGCTTCAGGCATCCGGCGTCGTGATCAGCGATCTCAAGGCCAACACGATGAAGGTCTCCTGGACCAAGGGTGATGGTGAGGGGAGGCTGGTTCTAGCTAAGTTGGGGAGCGCTGTCGATGCGAGCCCGGTCGACCTCTACCACTACACGGCGGTCGCCGAATTCAGCAAGGGATCGCAAATCGGCACAGGTAACTATGTTGTCTACAGCGGGAATGATAGCGTCGTCACGGTGACCGGTCTCAGCCCTGGGAAGACCTATCATGTCGCGGTCTTTGAATACAGCGGCTCCGGAGAGGAGACAAACTACCTCACAACTTCGCCGGCGCGTGGAAACGCGACGACCCCTGAGATTCTCCTCACCGAAGATTTCGATTATCCTGCCGGTACGCTTCTGACCGCCGCCGGATGGGCCAACCACAGCGGGACAACGAACTTCATCCCTGTCGTCTCCCCAGGACTCACGTTTTCCGGCTATCCATCCTCTGGAATAGGAAATGCAGCAGGACTCACCGTGACGGGCGAGGACGTCAACCGGACGTTCACGACACAGGCGAGCGGATCGGTGTATGCGGCCTTCATGGTGAACGTCTCTGCCAGCCAAACGGGTGATTATTTTGTTCACCTTTCAACGGGGCCGCTGAGCTCGACGTACTATCGCGCGCGTGTGTATGCAAAGGACGATGGGAGCGGAAATCTACAGTTCGGGCTGGGCTTCGGGGCTGGAACGGCGAAGTATTCTCTCGCGACGTACCCATACAATAGGACTCATCTCCTTGTCCTGAAATACACGATTCAGGCGGGAGACAACAATGACGTTGTATCGCTGTTCGTGCTCCCATCGATTCCCACCGCCGAGCCGGGGGCCGCCGATCTGATTGACACAGATCCTTCAACCAGTGATCCGACAAACATCGGCTCGTTTGCAATCCGGCAGGGATCGACGGCTCTTTCGGCCACACTGATGATCGATGGCATCAGGATTGCCACCAGCTGGAATATGCTTTTCGAAGGGGAAGCGCCTACCCGGCCGACGATCGTCGCCGCGCCCATGGCGCTGAGTTTTGGTTCAGTTGCCGTCGCCTCCGTATCCCCGGCCCAATCGTACTCACTCTCCGGATCAAACCTGACGGGCACGGTGAGCGTCTCAGTGACATCGGACTTCGAGATTTCCACATCGGCCACGTCCGGCTTTGGATCATCTCTGACACTTTCCGGGGTGAGCGGAACACTTGCCTCCACACCCATCTTTGTGCGATTTGCCCCGACCTCGGCAGGTGCGAAATCCGGCATCATCACCCATACGACGGCCGGAGGAGATACCGTCCGGATTTCATTGAGCGGCACGGGAACAACGCTGGCCTACTCATTCAGCTCACGTTCGTTGAATTTCGGAAGCGTGGTCGTGAATGGAACAAAAACGGATTCTGTCAGAGTCTCAAACACAGGGACGTCTCCGATCACGTTCAGTTCGATCTCTTGTACGAACGCAGAGTTTTCGGTATCGCCCGGAGGCGCAACGATCGACTCGGGTAAAAGCACCCTCTTTACGGTATCATTCAGACCGACGAGCGCCGGAGCGAAATCCGGATTCATCGTTTTTGCCGGAACCGGAGCAACGCCTGATTCGGTGGCAGTCAGCGGCACGGGTACTCCCATCGTCTCGAGCATCGAAGGGCCGGAGGGAATCCCCACGCAGTTTGCGTTGCGGCAGAACTATCCGAATCCGTTCAATCCATCGACTGTTATTCGGTTTGAGATAATGACTACGGTCGAGATGAGTCTGACGATCTATGACGTGCTCGGCAGGGAAGTGGCGGTGCTGGTGGATGGTGTCCGGGCGGCAGGGATCTTCCATGCGACCTGGAACGCAAACGATTTACCGACGGGAATCTATTTGTTGCGGATGGTGGCGGGAGATTTTGTGGAGACTCGAAAAGTGGTCCTGGCGAAGTGACTCGAAATCCGTCTTGACGGATTTCGAGTCATCCCGACCGTTTTTTGGTCGGGATCTGAACGGATTTCGAGTCATCCCGACTGTTGTCAGTCGGGATTTACAGGATGTGCCCCCTGAGGACGGTACCCCGATGAGCATCGGGGCTCAGCCGCCTTGGATAGCGATTCCGTGAGGTCAGCCAACACCTATGATGAATTGGACCGCCCTTTGATCCCGTCCTTGAAAAAGGAGGGGGAGACCTCAATGTCGTGAACCAGTCGGAAGAATGAGCAGACTGCGTCACTGCAAATGACATCCCTCAAGGTTTTTCAGACCGAAATCACCGGCATGTGCGGTGGATGGATGCGTCATGCGGGATTCGATTTCGATCGCTGTGTGTCGAAATCGTCGGCTGGGGCGATGGCGACTCGCGTGGGTTCGTGATTTCGGGCAAATTTCTTTCCGTTGCTTTCTTTTCTAAAGAAAGCGACAAAGCGTGATTCTGTGGTTTCAGGTCAAGAAGTCAGCTGCTTCCTTGTTCAAATCCAACCGCGCCTTGATCCCTTCCTTGAAAGAGGAGCGGACTCCTCAGTTTCAGAAGGAGAGACCGTGGAACCGGAGTTTTGCCCCTAGCCGAATGGGAGCATTCGACCTTTGGGAGCGGTAAATAGCAAACCAGTCCTACCTCCTCGGAAACCAGGGGAAGAACGCATTCGTGGTTCTCTTGTATTCTTCATACTCCGGATTGTCCGAATACTTCTTCTCCAACATCGTCACGCCGGATATCCGTAGCAAAAGAAATGTGATTACGAGCGGGCTGATGATTGCAGTCCATCCGTGCGGTGAGGAAGACGCAATCAGAAACAGTCCCCACCATAGCACAGCTTCGCCGAAGTAGTTGGGATGGCGAGTGTACTTCCACAAGCCGCTCCGCAGCACCTTCCCACGGTTTGCCTCATTCTTCTTGAATAGCAACAGCTGGTAGTCCCCATCTGCTTCAAAGCCAAAACCGAGAAACCACACTCCGGCGCCGATCCAGTCAACGAAGTTCAACGCCGGCTGATCGATCGATCCCACGAGCACGATCGGGTAACCGATGATCAGCATCAAAAATCCCTGCAGCATGTAAATGAAGAAGAAGCTCCTGACGTAGAACATCCTCCCCCAGCTGCGTCTCCAGGCCGCATATCGAAAATCTTCTCCCTTCCCCTTGTTACGGAAAAAAATATGTGCGGCAAGCCTTGTTCCCCAGAGAGCAACAAGAACCACAAGCAAAACCATTCTGGAGTGGGAGACGGAGTGCAGAAGGAACGTTGTCGCGGCAATAAGAGCAAACCCCGGACCCCAGGCAACATCCACGATGGAATTATCACGTCTCACGATCGCAATGGCAAACACCGTGAGCATATAGACGAAGACGACGAGGGTGGAGGATGCGTATGTGGTGGCGACATCGGGGAGCATGTCTATTCCAGCATAAGCGCAACGCCAACACAACCGAGCCCGTTGTGCGCGCCGATAACGGGAGAGATGTCTTCGATATACAGCGGGGGTTTTCTGACCAGCGCCTGGACTTCTTCGGCATACATCTGAGCACGGTCTGAAGCGTCCGCGTGAACGACCGCGTAGTTCCATACCGGGTTATTTGCCGCAGCTTTTTCGACGAGAGCGAGCAGCTTCTTCACGTTGCCGTCGTCGGTAATTGACTTGCCGAGAATAGCTCCCTTGCCTTCGGCATCGACCGAAATCAGGGGACGGAGATTGAAGAGTCTTGCCACAACCCCCTTCGCCGCGCTGATTCGGCCCCCCCGGACAAGATACTTGAGGGTCCGGATGTCGGCATACAGAAACGACTTTCTCGTCCACTCAGCCACGAGTCGGAGAACGTCATCATGAGACGTTCCCTGCTCGATTGCCAGAGCCGCACGATAGACAGTGAGGCCAAGACCCGCCGAGATACTCCGTGAATTGATCACATCGGATCGTTTGTTCAGGGAGAGGCCGACCTGTGTGGACATGTTGAAGATGCCGGTCAGTTTGTCCGAGATATGAATCGCGATGATGCTTTCGTAGTGCGACGCAAGGAATGAAAAGAGCGATTGCACCTCCCGTACCGGTGGCTGAGCGGTTTTGGGATGGATCGGATGCGTTCTGAGCAGATGATAAAACTGCTTTGGATTGATGGTCACCCGATCGAGGAACATCGTGTCGCCGAACGAAAGGGGAAAGGGGATAACATGGATCTGGTATTGTTCGAGAATCGCCTGCGGGAGATCGCACGTCGAATCGGTGACAAGCGCAATCGGGAAACGTCGGTGATGTGCGACGTTGTACTGATGCCGCATATCGGTCACTTTGATCTGGCTGATTGTCCCGACATCTTTGAGCTTGAAAAAGAGCTCCGACGGAGCGTTGGTATGGATGTGCAGCCGCATCTTGCGGGACGATCCCGCAACGACAATCGAATCGCCGAAGGGGACGGCGTGATCCCGTAATGTGGGGAGATCGATTGTCAACTCGCTCAGCATCGCTTCTGTACAGTACTGGAACATGAGATCGACCTCGTGCGGCAATGGATCGTCGATCTGGTTATGGTGTGAGGCTTCTCGCGATCCGGGGGCAACGATGAAACCCTGGACAATGAGATTCCTGATGCCTTCGAGAAAATCGACAAATCCCTGTCCTCCGGCGTCGACCACGCCCGCCTCGGCGAGCACTCGGAGTTTCTTCGGCGTCTCGCTGAGCGATCGTTGCGCGTGGCGAACGCCGTCCACAAAAATGTGGAAGAAGTCATTCGTCCTGCGACTCTCCTCGGCAATGGCGTGCGCCCAGTCGTGAATCACCGTGAGGATCGTCCCCTCGACCGGTTTCACGAGGGAGGTGTAGACGTAGGCGACCGCTCGCTTGGCTGCCTCGGCGAAGGAGTGAGGCGAGATCCGGCGTTCATTCCCGAGCTCCTGGCTCATGCCGTACAGAAACTGGGCGAAGATGATTCCGGAGTTTCCCCGCGCCCCCATCAATGCCGCGTCTGCGATCGATCCAAAGGTCTGTTTGAATGAGGGGTACACGCGGGAATCATCCATGATGGAGCGAACGGTGGCCGCGAGGTTCGTTCCGGTGTCGGAGTCGGGGACAGGGAACACGTTGATCTTGTTCAGGTGTTCCTGGTTTCTGACGACCGCGGTTCCTCCTGCCAGAAACGCGCGGTAGAGCCGGAGACTGTCGAGATACTTGATCTTCATGCGGTTCTCACTCCGTCCGGAATCCGTGAAGGTGGTCGTCGATGATTTCGGCGGACCGGACGAATAGTGAAGGCCAATATATGTATTGTGGGTTTCACAACAAAGGAGAATTCACGGAGAGGATGTTCTTTACATCGGCGACGATGATTCGTACATTTCGCACGTTTTGATACACTGTGCCGACGATCGCCACCGTGAACCACCAGTAGGAGATTAAACATGCGCAGGCTCATTGGAGTTTCCATAGCTTTGCTCGTAACGGCATCTGCATCCGGTCAGGAGATCCCTTCCAAGGATTCTGCAAAAACATCGGAATCTCCGTGGAAACATAGCCTGGTCGGCGTCGCGACCATCACTCAGGTTTCGTACAAGGATTGGGCTCAGGCAGGGGAGAACGCCCTCTCGTGGACGCTCTCAACAGATGGAAAATCTGTGCACACCGGATCGGCTTCACGCTGGACAACCTCATACAAGCTGGCCTTCGGTCAGACACGACTTGGCACTCAGGGACTCCGCAAAACGGATGACCGGATCGATTTCGAAAGTATGGTGAACGTCAATCCTAAGGGATTTGTGAAACCGTATTTGGCGGTGACGTTGAAATCACAGTTTGCAATGGGATTCCGATATGGCAAGGATGGTTCCCGCACGGCAGTCTCGAAGTTCTTCGACCCGGCCTATCTGACGCAGTCCGCGGGGGTGAGTATCGAGCCCATACCGGAAGTGAAGCTGAGGACCGGCGGAGGACTGCGTGAGATCATCACCTCCCAGTTCAATCAATATGCGGACAATCCGTCGACTCCCGAGGTGGAGCGCACTCGAATCGAGGGGGGCGTGGAAGCGGTTTCGGAGGTGCGGTGGCCATTCATGGAGAACATGCTCCTCTCGGTAAAGCTGGAGTTGTTCAGCCCGTTCCGCGAGATGCAGAAGGTCGTTGTTCGCAGCGACAACACGATCTCGGCCAAAGTCAACAAATACATCACCGTGAACGTCAACGTCCAACTTGTACACGAACCCAATGTTAGTCTGCATACCCAGATGAAGCAGACGATTGCAGTGGGCATCAGCTACACGTTCTTGTAGCGGGGATCAAATTCGGTGCGCGGGAGGTCGAACGCACCTACTTCTGTACGCGCATCAGATTCACGATGCCGGCGGCGAGGAACAGGATGTTCGCAAGCCACGCAGTGAGGAGGGGATTCAGGTCTCCGTTGTATCCGAAAACCTGGCTCGTCTTCATGAAGGCGAGGTAGATGAACGTGACGGCGACGGAAACACCGAATTCCAACGCAACGCCGCCGCGGGGCTTGGCCGCAGCAAAAGGGACGCCGAATAGGACCACAATGAGACTCGCAAAGGGGAATGCGATCTTCGCGTGGTAGTCGACGAGCCACCGGGAGATTTCCTGTCCTGCATTTGCCTGATTGGCAATGAATTCCTTCAATTCTCCGTAGTCGAGCTCATCAGGTTTACGTTGCTTCTTCTCGATGTCTGTCGGTGTCAGTGCCAGCCGTCCAACTGCTTGGTGATCGAAAAACTCAAGCGAGGATCCTCCATCCCGGAATTCGCGATAAGTCCCATTGAGCAGGATCCATCCGGTTCTGACGCTGTCTTCGCCTCGTTCCTCTCCCCATTGCATCATGCCCGCATCGTAGCGGCGAGTCATCACGGTCAGATTGGTGTCTGAGAATTCCTGAATGCTCACGCGCGACGCCAGTCGGCTGTTGCTGTCGTAGAATCCGATCGACACGAGACGCGTCCGTCCCTCCTGGAAGAAAATGTCGTATCGACTTGAGGAGGAGATCGAGCGCCGCAGATGGGCCCGCTCAATGTCGAACTTCGTTTGATTGGCGTAAGGGACGATCCAGCCGTTGAAATAGATCGAGACGAAACTCACGATCAAGGCAACAGCCAGAAAAGGAATCATGATGCGGTAGAGTGAGACGCCGGACGACTTCATGGCGGCGAGCTCATTCTGACTGACAAGCCGGCCCGTGACGAACAACGCAGCCAGCAGCATCGCCACGGGAGTCATCAGCTTGATGATTTCCGGTGAAAACGCGAGGTAGTACTGAACGATGGTCAACGTCTCCGCATTCGTGTCAAGAAAATCGCCGAGCTTCTCCATCATATCGATTACGAGGAAGATGAGGACGAATGCGATCAAGCCGAAGAGGAAGCTGGTAACGAATTGCCGGACGATATATCGGTCGAGAATCGTCATTGGTGTTCAGGGGATTCGGTGTCGTATCTCCAGTACCGGGGAATCAGCTGCTTGAGACGCGTCCAATCGATTGTGATGTTCTCGCGGGCGGAAATGAAGGTCAGATAAAGGCCGAGTCCGCCAAGAATGATATTCGCCATCCACATCCCGAGCCATGGTTCTATGAGCCCGCGGTCCGCGAGTTTTTCCCCCCCGATCAAGGATGCCCAGTACAGCAGGAAGAATCCGAGACTGAGGCTGGCGGCGACTCCGAACGTTCCGCGTCGCGCCATGATGCCGAGCGGCGCGCCGATCAGGACGAAGACAATGCAGGCGACGGGGATGGCGTACTTCTTGTAAATCTCCACAAGGTACTCCCTCCGTTTGCGAGACATCTCTTCCAGGCGGTAGTGCTCGGTGGAAAGCGTGTTGCGAAGTCCCATGATCCGGCTTAGAGCCGATCCTCCGGCTTCATCCGGTTTCCCCACAAGGGGGCTCCCCAGAATGTTCGGGGATCGGAGCCCATCCAGATCCCTCCCCACAATGGTGGAGATCCGTTTGCGCGCAGCAACCTCCAGCGTGATGATGCTGTCGACACGTTCACGCATATCCTGCGCGCTCAACTCTCGGTCGCCTCGGGAAAACGCACTCTCCTGCGACCGCTGAAAATCGAATCCATCGGCATTCATGGCAATGCGATGTTTCGTAAACCGAATCGTCCGATAGCTCTTCTGCGTCTGAATGTTGGTCTCGTGAATCTCTCCGCCATAGAGATCCATAATCAACTTTCGGTAGTCGGGAGAAAAAGAGATGGTTCCCCGATTCGCCGTCACGGTCGACGCAACGTCCGGCTTCGTGTGGTCGAAAATCGTCACCCCCTCCAAATCGTTGGAGTGTTCAAACGTCCGCCGGACGAGAATGGTGTATCCGCCAATATCCTGAGAAAACAACCCCGGAATAATCGAGAGCGTCGGTTTCTTCCGGTAGATGTCGCTCGAGAGGACCTTCGCCTTGTGATTCGCATCCGGCAGCACATCGTTGTTGAAACGAATAAGGAGGAAACAAATCAGAAGCGAAACGATGAAGACCGGCGCGATCATTCGATAAAGACTGAGGCCTCCGGCTCGCATCGCCGTGATCTCATTCGACGACGACATCCCGCCGAACGCCATGAGAGTGGCGACCAGAACCGACATCGGAACGGCCAGCACGACCATCCATGACAGATTGAGCACGATCACTTCCACGATCACTCCGGCGCTCAATCCTTTTCCGACAAGCTGATCCATGAATTTCATGATGAACTGGAGAATGAAGATCGCCATGAGAACGCACAGGGAAAAGAGAAACGGGGCGAGGTGTGCACGAAGGATATGTTTCCAGATGATTCGCATCGTGGGAGCAATATACTCAGATTGTCTTCTCTTCTCAACACGTGAACGATCGCCTCTGCGGGGAGCAAACGCTGATTTCCCTGCGGGATTTGTCACGAATTGCCAGACGGATCATCCCAACGTCGATGTTCCGTCACTCGTTCCATGGAGGGACGTGCGGATGGATTGGCTCCTCTTGATATTCAATCCTCTTTTTGGTATGTTTTTTCGAGATTCTTGGTTCAGTGTCGACCGTTGTGACTCCGCAACACCGCATCGAATTGCTGGTCCACCTCAATATTGGAGCAGAATCGACTCTTTCGTTACCGGTTGTTCCAATCCAACCCAGGAACCCTCGGATGAGGGTCCAGAGATTTTCCCCGTATCGACGAACAACTCAATGATGTCCATCGGGTGAACTATCTCTTGCTGACTGGCATGACGATTCGTCTCAAACGATTCATGGTGACCCCAACACAGGACAGATTTCGGATCCTGGCAGTGATGCTGGTGTTCATCCTCTTCCTTTCCGGGGGCGAGGCCGCTCAGGGCGAAGTTCGGATGGAAGAGTACCCGGGCTTGAACCCGTCTGAGTTCTCCAAGGATCTCTTCTTCCAGCAGACCCAGCCGGGGGGATTCGTGCGATCCCCTTCCGATACCGACCGGGTGGTTCCAGGGCAGGTCATGTCCCGGCGCGCACGAGCGATTCTTCAGCGTTCAGGCCGCATGGACACGACTGCACGTGTCAGTGTGACGGATAGCCTTCTCGCGGCAATTCAAGCTCTCCCCCGGGATTCCACAGCTCGTCTCAGTGTGTTCCACCATGTGCGAACCGATCCCCTCTCGGTTCGAATGATTCGACTCACCGACCACCCCCTCTATGCGGGGCTCCCGATTCAGTTGCGGCAGAAGGAGACTCTCGATTCCACAGAGTATCGCTACCGGATCAGGAGCACTGTGACAGGTAAGGATATCCGGATTCCCCTTGATCTCTCTCTGGAAGAGTACGCGCATCTTCGCCTCGAGCGGACCATCCGTTCGAACTGGGAGACGATGGCCCGCAAATATGAGGTCGAAACTGAAAAGAAGAGAGATCTTGGCGACATCCTCGGACAGGTCACCAACATCGAAGTTCCGGTACCGAAGAATCCTATCTTCAGCATTTTCGGTCCCAGCATCGTGCGTCTCCAAATCAACGGCTCGGTCGACGTGCGGGGAGCGTTCCGAAGTACGAAATCGGATGTCATTACCAGCAATCCGCTCGACCAGGTGCGGAACGAGCCCGATTTCAACATGGAGTTGCAGGTCAATACCAAAGGGGAGATCGGGGACAAGCTGAGGATTGATGCCGATTGGAATTCGGAGCGCACGTTTGAGTACGAGAACCAGCTGAAGGTTCGGTACAAAGGATATGAGGACGAGATCATCCAGAGCGTCGAAGCGGGAAACGTTTCGCTTCCGACGAACTCGAGCTTCATCTCGAGCAACCAGGCCCTGTTCGGCGTCAAAGCCGGGATGCAGTTCGGCCCGTTGAAACTGACCACCATCGCGTCGCAGAAAAAGGGTCAGATCCGCGAGCTGACGGTCTCGGGCGGGGGACGCCCCACGCCGTTTGAGAAACGGGCCACCGATTTTTCCCGAGACCACTTCTTCGTTGACCTGGCATATCGGAATATTTATGAAAAAGCATTGAAGAGAATTCCTTTCGATGTCGACAGCAGGATGCAGATCCAGGATATGGAAGTGTGGGTGACGCGGACGGGGATCATTTCCGATCCGAACGAACGGGAAGTGGTCGCGTTTATCGAGATCGATTCGGTCCTGAAGTACCAGCGGAACACCGCGGCGAGACGAGGCCAGGAATTCGTGAGCATCACTGGCCGCGTCGAGGTGGGAACCTTCGTCCGGCTCGAGCCGAACACCGACTACATGTACAACGAATATCTGGGGTATGTCTCGCTCAATCGCTCGCTTCAGCCGGACCAGGTCGTTGCTGTGGCCTATACCCTGCCTGCGCCGTTCGGCGATGTCGGAAATTTCGGCGCGAAGGACACCTCGAAGACCGCCAAGCTCATCCTCAAGCTGATCCGTCCCCGCAATCTCGATCCCAGCATGCGCTCGGCATGGAACCTCATGCTCAAGAACATCTATCCCCTCGGGGGACGAGGCCTGAAGAAAGAGGGATTCGAATTGAATGTCGAGTACCGGGCTCCCGGGCGGGAACCGGAGACGACCATCATGCCCGACGGCATCAATCTCATGGAACTGTTCCGGATCGATCGGTACCGGGAGGATGGTGCGGCTCAACCGGACGGGAAATTCGACTATCTGTCGGGGATTACCATCAACGAAAATCGTGGAGAATTGATCTTCCCGACGCTGGAGCCGTTTGGAGAGAATATTCGGCACTATTTTCTTGAGCGCTACAAGCCGACGACGCCCTCGGACACGGCACGCTACATCGCACTGGCCGATTCCTTTGTCTTCCGTGAAGTCTATGACACGACGCTGAATGGTGCGATCAACAGTCTGAAGAACAATTTCTTCCTCAAAGGAAACATCGTCTCGTCGATCGCGTCGAGTTACAACATCGGATTCAACGTCGTGGAGGGGAGTGTCGAGGTGATCGTGGATGGGGATCGCAAAACGCCCAATGTTCACTATACGGTCGACTATCTCAGCGGTCAGGTGATGATCAAAGATCAGAGCCTGCTTGTTCCCGGGAAGAACCTGCAGATCAAGTACGAGGCGAATGATCTCTTCCAGCTTGCGTCGAAATCCCTTGTGGGGGCTCGAGGTGACCTGACGCTGGGGAAGAATTCTACTCTTGGATTCACATTCCTCAACCTGAATCAGGAAACGCTGAGCGACAAGGTGCGGCTCGGCGAAGAGCCGGTGAGCAATTCGATCCTTGGCTTCGATGCAGGAATGACGATCGACGCCGGTTTTCTCACGACGGCCCTCAACTGGTTTCCGGGAATTCAAACGAAAGAACCATCGTCCATCGTGCTGAGGGGTGAAGCGGCATACATGCTCCCCGATCCGAACACCCGGAAAAGTCCCATCGCCCAGGATCAGAACAAGGGAATTGCCTACATCGACGACTTCGAAGGCGCGCGGAAGATCATTCCGCTTGGGGTTCATTACGGGATGTGGAGGGAATCGAGCGTACCGGCCTACGTGTTGGGACTCGATGCCTACGTCCCGCCGGATCGGACGGTGAACCTCTCCGATCCCATCGTCAGAAGTCTGTTGCTTGCGGATACGACGAAGATCGAGTACAAGGCGAGGACGACGTGGTACAATGTCCTTCCAAGCGATGTCCATCCGCGAGAAATATGGCCGGAGCGCGATGTACGATCCGGAGAAGATTATGTCACGGTCCTCAATCTGCGATTCCGTCCTCGCGAACGAGGGATGTACAATACTTCTCTGAACCTCAATCAGCGTCTGTTCGCGTCCCCTCAGCAGGCATGGGGGGGGGTCATGAGAATGCTGAGCTCGATGACGACCAACCTGATCGACGAAAATATCAACTTCATTGAGTTCTGGGTGCGTGTGGACAAGACCCGTCCGAACGCGAAGCTGAATATCAACCTCGGGTTCCTCAGCGAAGACGTCATCCCGAACGGCAGACTCGATACCGAGGATGGACTCGGGGGTACGCTCCGGACCGGTCTTATCAACAATCCTGCGGTTCAAGATGTCGGTCTCGATGGCCTCAACGACGACCAGGAACGCCAGCGTTACTCGGCATTTGTGGCGGCCTATCCTCAGTTCTCCGGCGATCCCTCCGGGGACAACTATGTTGCCCCCCGTCAGATCGGATCACTCAATCCGGATGACTACACAGGCGTCAACGGTCCGCAGAACAACTTCACCACCGAGAGCGGGCGGTACGCCGATACGGAAGATCTCAACCTCAACAACGTTGTGGATCGACTGAACAGCTACTTTGAATACGAAATCTCTCTCGATACGATGAAACAGGCGTTCCGGCAGTTCGTCACGGGAGGAGGGGCAAACCGCTGGTATCAAATTCGTATTCCGATCAACGAATACACGCGAAAGATCGGCGATCCCACGCTCACAAACATCGAGGCGGTCCGACTCTGGTTTACGGGAGCGGACGATGAAGTGCTCATCCGGATCGCAGAGTTCAATCTTGTCGGGAACCAGTGGGAATCTCTGATCAAGAACGACAGTACGTTTCGGGTGAGCGTGGTCAACGCAGAGGACAACCCCACCTACAACCCTCCGCCGGGTGTCGATCGCCCCCGCGACCGGACGCGACCGGATCAGATCATTCGCGGCAACGAGCAATCACTGGCCCTTCTCATCCACGATCTCAAGGATGGAGAATCGCGCCAGGCGATCAAGAGATTCGCCATTCGTCCGCTTGATCTGTTCAACTACCGATCGCTGAAAATGTTCGTCCATGGCGACGACCGCCCCGGATTTCGGATGATGTACGCCGATACCTCGAACTACGATGTGGAATTATTCTTCCGCTTCGGCGCCGACTCGCTGAACTACTATGAGTATCGTGCGCCCATCCGCTCCGGTTGGGATCCGGCAAACGAAATCACTATTCATTTTGTTGATCTCACCGCGATCAAGCTTGGTCGTGATTCTGTCGGTGTCCTGACTGCGCGCGTGCCGGTGCCGGATGGAGCTCCGGGGGCGTCGTATCAAGTTCGGGGTGAACCGACGTTGACGAATGTGCGCTACCTTGTGCTGGGAGTCGAAAATCCTCCGAATAAGGGAAAGAGCAGCGTGACGGGGGAAGTCTGGATCAATGAGATGCGGCTGACCGATGTGGATGATACGAAAGGTTGGGCGTACCGCTTCGATACGTCGATCAAGTTCGCTGATGTCGCAACGATTACGTTCGGCATGACCGAGCGGGATCCCTATTTCCACGGCCTGGAAGAACGTTTTGGCACGCGCAATCTTGACAGAAACTGGTCGCTCAATGCCGGTCTGAACTTCGAAAAGTTTCTCCCGGAGAGCTGGGCCGGAACTTCGATTCCCCTCTCTTACTCGCACGTCGAGGGAGTCCAGGATCCGCGGTACCTGCCGGGAAGGGACATTCTCGTGGATGAGGCGGTGAGACGCGTCGAGCAGGTTTCCAGAGAAAGCGGGAAGAACGATGCCGAAGCCAAAGCGGAGGGAGAAGCGATTCGTGAACAAGCTAAAACACTGAGTGTCACAGAAACGATCGCACTTCCCAATATCCGGTTCAAGGTGCCGATCGAGTATTGGCTCGTCACGGAAACCATCAACCGGATGAATTTTGGTTTTTCTCATGCGAATTCATGGCGCCGAAATCCGACGACCGAGCGTTTCAATTCGTGGTCGTGGAATTTCCGGTTGGGCTACGATCTGCTGCTCAATCCGAACAACTATGTTGAACCATTCGCCTGGGCCGAGGAGCTCTTTATTCTCGACGGATGGTCGAAGACGAAACTGTTCTTCACGCCACGGAATTTCAACCTGACTTCCACGCTGACCCGCGGCCAGACGCATGAGCAGGTGCGTAACCAAACAGCCCCCAAGCCAGTGGCGCGCAGTTTCACAATGAACCGAGGATTCGGATTCAGCTGGCCCTTTGTGGACGGCGGTTTCCTGAATCTCGGCACTGACTATCAGCTTGATATTGCAAGCAGTCTGGTGCACCTGGAGCTCGACCAGCTTGGCGAACAGCGATCGTTCACGGATATTCTCGGTTCCATGTTTGGTGGCGAACGACTCATCGATTTCGGCATCGATCAGACGTATACTCAGACGGTTGCGATCAATTCCCGACCTGTCCTTCCTGCTGTTCTGAAGTTGGACAAGTTTGTCACGCCGACAGCACGATACGGGGTCCGCTATGATTGGCAAAACGATCTCCAAGCGGGTGATCTGGGCAAGAGCTCCGCTTGGTCCGGGAATCTGGCCATTTCCGTGGATATCAATCTCAACCTCATCGGCAACGAAATCTGGTCTCCCAAGGCGCCTCAACCAACACGATCTCCAACCGATACCGCGGTCGTCGAGGCTTCGATACCACTCTCGGAACGAATCGATCAGATCACGCGGCTTCTTCTCAAGACGCCGTTCTTTGAGTTCGACCGCGTGAATCTGACCTTTTCGATGACCAACTCGGCGCGTCATAATGGAGTGATCGGAAGACCGGGATTTTCAAATATGTTCGGCCGAATCCCCTTCATCCAGAATTCGCTTCCGGAATACGGTCCGTCGTTGATGTATCAACTCGGCCTGGCCTCCGACCCGCATGGGGATGTCATTATCAAGTCGAAAGGGAGTTTTCCTTTTGTGACCGGGACGACCACTCAGGGCCGCCGTGCACCGCTTGGCAATCTCACGGATATCTTTTCCGAAAAAAATCGAGTGAATATTCGCACTTCCCGACCGCTGTGGGAAGGCGCACGCGTGGAGCTGTCGTGGAACCTGGGGTGGTCGTACAATGTGAACACCTCGCTCGCGACGGATTCTCTCGGCGTTCCAACACCACTCAATCGAATCGTCAACGGCGATGTGGAACGCTCGTTCATGACGTTTCCGCCGATCCTGTTGTTCAAGATGCTCAAGACCAGTGTGGAGGATGTGAACAAGAGGTACGAGGAATTGAAACAGGATATCGGCGATATTCGTGCGCTGGATGAGAAGCTCGCTCAGGCATTCGAAGAGGGATTTGAGGCTATTCCGATTGGGGCAAAGATTCTGGGAAAATTGTTCCCCCGTCCAAACTGGTCTATTCGCTGGGATGGCTTGGAAAAGCTTCCTCTCCTGGGAAGTATCGCCCAGAGAGTGAGCTTCGACCATACCTATAACTCCACGTATAAGCGTCGTTGGAAGCTGACCCCTGGAACGGGAGAGGTTACGGAAAGCCAACAAGTTGTGTACGGTTTCGCGCCGCTGGTTGGTCTGACGTTTACGTTCCACGAGCTTGGCAAGGGTAACCTTGGCGCGTCATTCCGTCTGTCCACGACAACCTCCTACGATCTCACCCCTGCGGCGCAGAACATCGTGGAGATGAACACGACGGACATCTCGGTGTCTGCCAACTACAATCGGCGAGGGTTTGAGATTCCGTTCTTCGGACTGTCGTTGTCGAACGATTTGGACATGTCGTTCACCTACAGCTACTCGCAGAACTCGCGTCGAATCTACGACATGAAACGCGACTTCAAGAAGGAGGGAGAACCGCTCGAGGGATTCAGCCGTACGACAATGGAACCGCGCATCCGGTACATCCTCAGCTCGCGCGTGACGGCATCGATCTACTACAAGTTCACAAAGTTCAAACCGGACGAAGGTGGATCGCGCATTCCTGGTTCGACGATCAACGAAGGGGGATTGGACGTCCGCGTCGCGATTCAGTAACCGACGCGTCATCGCCTGCGACTATCTGCGGTTTCATTGATTCTTAGGGGCATAATGGTTACTTTGACTCGCGTTGCATCGAGCACAATCAGCACATCTGGAGCTATGGCAACATCACGAAAGATACTCTGGGTTGATGACGAAATCGATCTCCTGAGAGCGCATCTCAAATTACTCGAAAACAAAGGCTATATCGTCGAGACCGCCACCAACGGAGAAGACGCAATCGAGATGGTCCGCAAAGGGGGCTTTGATCTCGTTTTGCTCGATGAGATGATGCCTGGCATCGGGGGCCTCAAAACCCTTTCGGAAATCAAAGCCATTGACACTGCCCTGTCCGTGATCATGATCACGAAGAATGAGGCGGAAAGCCTCATGGAAGAAGCGATCGGGAGCAAGATCACTGACTATCTCTTGAAACCGATCAATCCCACCCAGGTCTTGATGGCCTGCAAGAAGATCTTGGAGGGACGGAAGATCGCCGGGGAGTATTTGTCGCGCGATTATGTCAAGGAATTCCAGCAAATAAGCGCGGAACTCCTTGGCCCAATCGACTTCCACGGGTGGATCGATATCCATACAAAACTGACATCGTGGGACTTGGACCTCGATGAACATCCTGATCTGGGACTTCGTCAAACCCTCCTGGATCAGCGACGAGAGGTCAATGCCGAGTTTGCCAAATACGTCGAGCGAAACTACCGCTCATGGCTTCAATCCTCATCCGATCGGCCGACACTCTCCACCGATATCGTCAAACAGTTTATCGTCCCGGAGCTGAAAGGGAAGAAATCGGTATTCTTCTTCGTGGTGGATTGTCTGCGGCTCGATCAATGGCTCATCATGGAGCGGATGCTCTCCGATTTCTACTCGGTGGAGAGGAATTACTATTACAGCATTCTTCCCACCGCAACACCCTACTCACGCAATGCGATCTTCAGCGGCCTGTTTCCCATCGATCTTGAACGCCGGTTTCCCGAAATCTGGAGATCGGGAGAAGATGACGAGAGCAGTCGCAATCGACACGAACACCGGTTGCTCGATGATCTGCTCGAGCGATCGGGGATCGCCCTGAAACCCGAGTCCAAGTACGTCAAGATCCTCGACGCGGAGTTCGGGCGACAGATCGAAAACAATATTGCCTCGTACGCCCAGAACAAGCTGACGGCGATCGTCGTCAATTTCATCGATATGCTGGCTCACGGGAGATCGGACTCGCCGCTCCTGAAGGAGATCGCCCCCGACGAAGCGGCCTATCGATCCTTGACCGGATCCTGGTTTCAGCACTCATCCCTGTTCGGCATGCTGAAGACGCTTGCGAAACAGAAGAATGCGGTTGTCTACATGACAACCGATCACGGCAGTGTCCGATGCATGAGAGGAAGTAAAGTCGTGGGCGACCGGGAAGCGTCAACGAACTTGCGATACAAATACGGACGAAACCTCCGCATCAATGACCGGGAGGCGGTCTATGTGAAGAATCCCGAAGAGTTCAAGCTTCCGAAAGGAAGTGTGACGACCACCTACGTGCTGGCCAAAGAAGATTTCTACTTTGTCTATCCGACCGACTATCACAAGTATCTCAACCAGTACCGGGATAGTTTTCAGCATGGCGGGATTTCATTGGAAGAAATGGTTCTTCCCATCGTGAAACTTGAATCGAAGTGATCGATCAAATCCATACCACGCGATCAGAAGCAGAAACGATTGAGCTTGCGAGGAAGTTTGCGGCACGCTTGTCTCGCGGCGACGTCGTGGCGCTCTCCGGCAACCTCGGGAGCGGGAAAACGCGTTTTGTTCAGGGTGTGTGTGATGCGTTCGGCGTGCGGTCGCACGTTTCGAGTCCGACGTTCGTGATCCTCAATCGATACGAAGGCCTGGATGACAACGGGGATGAAATCCTGATCCACCATTTCGATCTCTACAGGATCTCGTCGACCGAGGAGGTCTACGATCTCGGGTACGAGGAGTTCTTCGCCGGAGACGGGATTTGCCTTATTGAGTGGGCTGACTATCTCGGTGAATTGCTGCCCCCTCAGCGATACGACGTCTATCTCACGCTCGGGGAGGCAGCGGATGTTCGAACAATCGAGATACGTCGGGTCTCGATCGGACCGACAGTCGGGGCCGACGCCGCGCAACGGGTCATGCATGTTGATTCTCGGCATTGAAACTTCGACGGAAGTGTGTTCTGTCGGTCTGGCCGACGAACACGGATTGGTTGCCGAACGCTCGGTCGTCGAGTCCCATATCCACTCGGAGAAGCTGTTGACGCTGATGGCGGACGTTCTGCAATCGGCCGGAGCTTCCCCCGGCGAACTCTCCGCGGTTGCCGTTTCCATCGGACCCGGTTCTTTCTCCGGACTTCGTATCGGCTTGAGCACGGCGAAGGGACTCTGTTACGCCCGGGGGATTCCGTTGGTCGCCGTTCCGACGATGGCGTCAGTTGCGTCGTCGGCATTTGAGGAACATGACGAGTGGCTATCGATCGTCATCGCCCTCGACGCGAAACAGGGGGAATTCTACGCCGGACGCTTTTCGAGATCGACCGAGCGCATTACCGAGATCCCGGTCCGGGTGTACCCGCGTGACGAGCTGGTCGGGATGATCCGCGAAAGTGATATTGTACTGACGGATGTTGCCGACGGGCTTCAGGAAGAAGGGGAGAGACGGCGGAGGGTTTTTCACACGCGCACATTCATGAGCGGCGCAACGATCGCCCTGCTGGGGCGGCAGTTGTTTCGGGAAGAACGGATTGCAGATCTCCAGCACATCGAGCCGATGTATCTGAAAAATTTCATCGTTCGAACCGCGAAAAAGGCGTGACATCGTTTCGGCGGTCACGATCAGCGTGCCCATAATTTCAGATCTCCACGGAGGTTCTCCATGCCCTGGTTCCGACGTTCCAAACAGAATATCATCGCCGAAGGTCCGAAGAAGGAAATCCCCGACGGTCTCTGGACGAAGTGCAACGGGTGCGGTGAAATCATCCACCGTAAACAGCTCGAACAGAACTTCTTTGTCTGCCCGAAATGCCAAACCCACTTCCGAATCGGGAGCAAAGAATACTTTGAAATTCTCCTCGATCGGGGAAGCTTCAAAGAAATGGACAAGAAAATGCGATCCGCGGATCCTCTGGACTTCAAGGATACCAAGCCGTACTCCGATCGGATCAAAGACACGATCAAGAAGACGGGACTGAATGACGCGGTACGAACAGGAACGGCCGCAATCGATAACCATCCCGTCGTGATTGCGTGCATGGACTTTGGTTTCATCGGCGGGAGCATGGGATCCGTCGTGGGAGAGAAGATCGCCAGAGCTATTGACAAAGCTCGCAAGACCGAGCGCCCGCTGATTATCATCTCTTCCAGCGGAGGCGCACGAATGATGGAGGCTGCCCTCTCCCTTATGCAGCTGGCGAAGACCAGCGCGAAACTTGCACAGCTCTCCGATTCCGGTGTCCCGTTTTTTTCCATCCTGACGGATCCAACGACCGGAGGCGTCACGGCAAGCTATGCGATGCTGGGGGATATCAATATTGCCGAACCGGGAGCGCTGATTGGCTTCGCCGGCCCGCGAGTGATCAAACAGACGATCGGCAAAGACCTGCCGAAAGGGTTCCAGCGATCCGAGTTCCTTCTGGAAAAAGGCTTTGTCGACATGATCGTCCATCGGCGAGAGATGAGGAGCACACTGAGTCGACTCCTCCATTTGTTTCAGAACTAATGATTGCCGCAGGTCATCGGGAGTCGCGCAGCCGCTGTGCGGAAAGACGTTCCATTGAGCATCCAGACCATCTTTTCCGTTCGTGAGATTCAGGCCGAGGCAGATCGATTGCGCTCGGCGGGAAAACGAATCGGCGTTGTCCCCACGATGGGGTATTTGCACGAAGGCCATCTGAGTCTCATCCGACGCGCGAAAGAACTCGCCGACGTCGTGATCACGACCATCTTTGTCAATCCCACCCAGTTCAGCGTCGGCGAAGATTTCGAATCATACCCCCGCGATCTTGATGCGGACAACCTGCGTGCAGGTGAAGCGGGAGCCGATGTTGTGTTCTGTCCCGACCGTCGCGAGATGTACCCCGAGGGGTACCTCACATACGTCGAAGTTGAAACGGTCACATCCATCCTCGAAGGTGCATTCCGACCGACTCACTTCCGGGGCGTGACCACAGTGGTCGCGAAGCTCTTTGGTTTGACGAAGCCTCATGTTGCCGTCTTCGGTCAAAAGGACGCCCAGCAGGCTTTTGTGGTGCGAAAGATGGTGAGTGACCTGAACATGGATGTCGAGATCCATGTAGAGCCGACGGTGCGGGAACCGGATGGCCTCGCGATGAGCTCGCGAAATGTCTATTTGAATCGCGCCGAGCGAACGGCCGCAGCATCTCTCTATGCGGCGCTGATCTTCGCGGAAAAGCAGATTCAGGATGGAGAGCGATCGGTTGAGAAGCTCTCCGGCGAAATGAAAAAGATGATTTCGGATGCCGGCGCAACGGCAATCGATTACATTGCGTGCGTCGAACCGGATACCTTCACTCCGGTCGAGGCCATTCATCCGCCGCGGATCCTCATCCTTTTGGCGGTGCGGTTCGGAGCGACAAGGCTCATCGATAACATCTCGGTCACTTTCTCCTGATTGGAGCGGATGCATACGATGATGGACGATCGAACGAAGGAATTGGCGACGGTCATCATGGCCGCCGGCATCGGGACGCGTATGAAAGACCCCAGTCGGGCCAAGGTGATGTTTGAGCTGCGCGGGAAGCCGCTCCTTCATTACGTGCTGAAGCTCGCGTCCGAAATCGAATCAAACCGGGTTGTTGCGATTGTCGGCTATCAGAAGCACACCGTTATCGATTTCGTGAAGAATTTCTGGCCCTCCGTCGAATACGTCGTACAGGAGCCGCAACTTGGGACGGGACATGCCGTCATGCAGGTTGAGGTGCCTCTGCGGAACTTTTCCGGGGACATCCTCGTCCTATCGGGTGATGTTCCGCTGCTCTCGCCCGATACGGTCGAGGGCCTGATGGCAGAGCATCGCGGCCGGCACGCGATCGCCACGGTGCTCACAACGGATCTTGAAGATCCGACCGGTTACGGCCGCGTCATTCGGGATGCCGACGGGGGGGTCCAGAAGATCGTGGAACACCGCGACGCCTCCGCTGAGGAACGAGCCATCAAGGAGATTAATTCCGGCATCTATGTCTTTGACAAATCGATCCTGTTTGACGGTCTGAAACAGATCAACCGGAACAATGACCAAGGTGAATATTACCTGACGGACATTTTCGAATTCTTCTGGAAGAACAGCCTTCCGGTGGCGGCGTGGAAGGTGCACGATCCTGATGAGATACGGGGAATCAATACGGTCGAGCAATTGGGCGAGGCGGAGGAGTTGGTGATGAAGTATCGGAGGTTTGTGTCGACCGAGGGATGACGCCGGTATATTGACTCTCAGACCAGATTTGAGTACTATTTTGACGTGATTTGAAACGAATTGCTGGGAGGATGGAATGCAGCGAGTGATTTGCGTTTTGGCGGTGTTGTTGATGCTGACCGCGTCGGTGACAACGGCCCAATTCAAGTCCGCTGGCGAATCGAAGCCGAATGTGAGCGAGTCGATCATCCGACCGAATGCGGGCGGGCTGTGGTTCGGGTTGTTCGATCCGGGCAAGTTCAGGATGAACCATAGCTACTCCCTGTCGTACACGACGTTCGGCGGCCAGGGGCTTTCCCTCGGCATGTATACGAACAGCATGTTCTACCAGCTTTCAGATCCTCTGGATGTCCAGTTCGATGTGAGCGTGATGCATTCTCCGTTCAGCTCGTTCGGGAAGGAGATGCAGAAGGGTCTGACGGGAATCTATCTTACGAAGGCCCAGCTCAACTATCGGCCGTCGGAAAACACGTTGTTCCAAGTCCAGTTTCGCCAGATGCCGCCAATGTACTGGATGAATGATCCGTATCGCAGTAATGCCTTCTTTGGCGGATTTCATTTGTTCCGACAGGAGGAAGAGTAGTCAACAGGTGAACATACGCTGTGTATCGTCCCGTTGACCGAGCGATTCACGCAGCATTGCGTGAATGACGCTCGGTTTTTTTGTCATCACCCTGGGTTTTCATTTGCACCAAGAGCGTCTCAACCCCGAATCGAACCTATCAACGCCGACCCCGCCAGCATCATCGCCTGAGCATTCCGTCTCTCCATCTCCGCGTTCATCGAAAACGGTGATCGTTGTGTTCGGCATTCTTGCTCTGCTCGCGGTGGTTTACGCCGGCTACGCGCTCTTCTTTTCCTCCTCCGACGAACCGCTTATCACGGAAGGTGTTCGCACGCGTGCCATCCAAATGGACGTGCTCAATGCGGCAGGAGAGAATCGACTGGCCCTGAGGGCTACGGAATACCTGAGGGCGCACGGCTTCGACGTCGTGGAGATGGGAAACGCCCTCTCGGGAACGCAGGACCACACGCTCGTCATCGACCGCGTCGGAAACATTGAGAGCGCCCGGCGGGTCGCGACCGCCCTCGGCGTTCCGGATCATCAAGTCGTTCAGCGGATCGATCCGACGCTGTATCTCGATGTGACGGTGATGATCGGCAAGGATTATCAATCGTTGAAACCATGGCACTAACTAACGACAGGAGGAACACCCATTGACGTCCCGGACACTTGTCAGGAAGCTCGCGGAATTCGCGGTGACCAAGAAGGCCACGGACATTGTGATCATCGATCTGAAACCCATTTCGTCGGCGACAGATTATTTTGTCGTCTGCAGCGCCGACTCTGAACCTCAGGTAAAGGCGATTGCCGACGCGGTGAGGGAAGGGGCGAAATCGATTGGCGTCGCACTCTGGCACTCGGAGGGATATCAGGCGCTGTCGTGGGTCTTGCTCGACTTCGTGGACGTTGTGGTGCACATTCTGTTGAAAGATGCCCGGGAATTCTATAACCTCGAGCGATTGTGGAGCGATGCCAAACTCCAGCGCGTCGAAGATACGGGCGATCGTGTGCGGATTCGTTCGGTGACATCGACGCGCGCCCGCAAGTCCCGAATCGCAAAGAAACGCGCTCCCTAGGAAATTCTCTCTCTCCATCCATGAAGCACTATCTGCAGGAAAAGGTGGCCGACGCGTTGAAGTCGCTGGGATACCCGAGCGATGTCGCCATCGCGTTCGAGAAGCCAAAGCAGGATATCCACGGTGATCTGACGTCAAACGTCGCGTTAGCGCTGGCACGTTCCGTGGGCAAGAATCCTCGAACCATCGCGCAGGACATCGTTCGCGTGATCGACGTGGAATCCGAACACATCGCCAAGGTGGAAATTGCCGGTCCGGGCTTCATCAACTTCTTTCTTTCCAAAGAATTCTATCAAGGCCATCTTCCCGATATTCTCCGCCAGTCGGAATCATACGGCCGCTCAACCGTCGGCGGCCGGAAGAAAACGCAGGTCGAATTCGTAAGCGCAAATCCAACCGGACCCCTGAGCGTGGGTCACGGACGTCAGGCTGCCCTCGGCGATACGCTGGCAAATCTGCTCGAATGGATCGGGTATGATGTCACGCGAGAGTACTACTACAACAATGCGGGGCGCCAGATGCGCAGACTGGCCGAATCGACGTTTGCGCGCTATCAGCAGCTCTTTGATCCGGCCGCACCGTTCCCCGAAGATGGTTACCAGGGAGACTACATCAGGGAGATTGCCGAACGCGTGCGCGATCGGTTTAAGGGATCGCTCCTCCATGCCGACCGTGAGGAAACTCTCGAGACCTGCAAGAGATTTGCCGAAAACATTCTGTTTGAGGATATCAAATTGGTTCTCAAGCGTCTGGGAATCATTTTCGATGTCTTCTTCAATGAGGATTCACTCTATAAAGATGGCACGATCGACGAGGTTGTCAAAGACTTCCGCGCGAAAGGCCTTGCGTACGATCGTGACGGCGCCGTATGGTTTAGGGGGAGCAGTCTCGGCCTTGACCAGGATCGGGTGATCATCAAAAGCACGGGAGAGCCGACGTATCGGCTTCCGGATATTGCGTATCACCGTGACAAGTTTCGCAGAGGCTTCGACCTGATCGTCGATGTGTTCGGAGCGGATCATATTGCGACGATTCCCGACGTGCTGGCCGGGGTGAAAGCGCTCGGCTTCGACGCCGAAAAAGTCAACGTGATCATCCATCAATTCGTGACGCTGATGCGGGATGGGGAACAGGTGAAGATGTCGAAACGCGCGGCGACGTTCGTGACCCTCGATGAACTGATCGATGAGGTCGGCCCGGACGCGGTGAGATTCTTCTTTCTCATGAGAGCCAGTTCAAGCCATCTCGAATTCGACCTCAATCTCGCAAAGGAACAGTCGGAAAAGAATCCTGTCTACTATCTGCAGTACGCCCATGCCCGGATTGCCTCGATCCTCCGTTTTGCGGAATCGGAGGGGATATCGGCTGAAGCGGCCGATCCTCTGCGCATAAAAGACCGCACACACCATCTCACGGGAGCGGCTGAACTTGCCCTCCTCAAACTCCTCCTCGAATTTCCCGATATCGTCGAATCGTCCGCGCTCAGCTATGAGCCTCATCGGCTCACGTCGTATCTTCACGATGTCGCGACAGCATTTCATCGTTTCTACCACGAGCATCGGGTCGTGATTCCGGAACGGGATCTCGCGCTCGCGCGCATTGCGCTCTGCCGCGCATCGATGATCGTTCTGGCCAACGGATTGAAAATCCTCGGTGTCTCGGCTCCGGAGCGGATGTAAGTACGGTTGCAGCGGGGTGGAAAAAGGCGTATATTGCACGGTCATTTCTTGATGTTCGATCTTCATTCAATCGCTGCGACATGAGCTGGACGAGGGAATCTCCGGCATGTCATGCCGTGCCGGGAAGATCATAGGACATACGGAGAGCATGGAACCACGCGCAGCCAAAGTTATTGTTGTTGCTAACCAGAAGGGGGGAGTGGGGAAGACCACCACAGCCGTCAATCTCGCGGCCTCGCTGGCTGTGGCCGAGAAATCTACGCTTCTCGTTGATGTCGACCCTCAGGCGAACGCCACAAGCGGTGTAGGAGCCTCTCCTGCCGTCGGCCGAACAGTATATCAAGTTCTCATCGAGGGCGCCGAAGCGGCATCCGTGATCACGGAAACCCAGATGCCGTATCTCTCGGTTCTTCCCTCGCACATCAATCTCGTTGGGGCGGAAATCGAGCTCGTCGAGTTTGAGGAGCGCGAACATCTTCTTGCCAACGCCCTTGAGCCCATTCGCAAGAGCTACGAGTTCATCATCATTGATTGCCCTCCCTCCCTCGGCCTGCTGACGCTCAACGCCCTGACCGCTGCAGACGCCGTGTTGATTCCGGTCCAATGCGAATACTTTGCCCTGGAAGGACTTGGTCAGCTGTTTTACACCATCAACATGGTGAAGAAGCAGCTCAATCCGGGCTTGGATATCGAGGGTGTCCTGCTGACGATGTTTGATTCGCGCCTCCGCCTTTCGAATCAGATTCTCGATGAAGTGAAACGGTACTTCGGAGATAAGGTCTTCAAGACCATCGTCTCGCGGAACATCCGTCTCAGCGAAGCCCCGAGTTTCGGCCAACCGGTGATCCTGTACGATGCCATTTGTTCCGGGACGCGAAACTACATGGAACTCGCGAAAGAAGTTCTTGCCAACAGCGATGCGTTGGTTCTCAACACCACCACACCACAATCACAAGAATGAGTTGAACGCCATGGCTGGCCCGAAAAAGGTCCTGGGACGGGGATTAAGTGCTCTGATTCCGCGCGCGCCGGTTGAGGAAGTCAGTCTTCGATCGCCGGACGTCGGGGGAGACACCGGCGGAACCGGCATTATCGCCCGCATCGATCTCGACCGGATCCGTCCGAATCCGTTTCAGCCGCGATCGGACTTTGATCCGGATTCCCTGGAAGAGCTCAGCCGTTCACTCCTCGAGAAAGGCGTGATCCAGCCTGTCACGGTCCGACGTTTCGCCGGCGAGTACCAGCTCGTGTCGGGAGAACGGCGATTGCGGGCCGCCCAGAACGCGGGCATCTCCAAGATCCCCGCGTACATCATTGAAGTTAAGACGGATGAGGAACTTCTCGAGCTCGCCCTGATCGAAAATATCCAGCGCGAAGAACTCAATCCCATTGAAATCGCTCATGCCTATGAGCGTCTGATCGCGGAGTGCCACCTCACGCAGGAAGAAGTCGCGCAGCGCGTCGGCAAGGAACGATCGACCGTTACGAACTATGTCCGCCTTCTGAAACTGCCGAACAAGATCAAAGACGGATTGCGGAAGGGATTGATTACCATGGGGCATGCGCGCCCGATTATCAACCTCCCGACCGAAAAAGCACAGCTGAAGCTGTACGAGAAGATTGTGAAGTCAGGCTATTCGGTTCGCAAGGTGGAGAGCGTCACCCGTTCCGGAAGAAAACCTGCGCGCACCACTTCGGCTGGACGGGAGACGGATTCGTCAAGCGTGCATAGCGTTGAAGAGCAGCTCCGACGGGCGCTGGGAACAAAGGTCACCGTGAGGTCGAAGTCCGGAGGTCGCGGCGAGATTATCGTCGAATTTTATTCGCTCGACGATCTCGATCGCATCCTCGATATTGTTTCGGGACGATAGCGCCGCCTCATCACACATATTTCACCATTCGAGAATCACAATGACACTGGAAAAGATCCTCACGAAAGAGGCCCCCGCTCCTATAGGTCCCTACAGTCAGGCGATCCGCGTAAACAAGACGATCATTTACACGGCAGGTCAGATTCCCATCGATCCGGCAACGAACAATGTGATCGAAGGGGACATCAAAGCGCAAACACGTCAGGTTCTCAGAAATCTCGAGGCAGTGCTCCGAGCGGGGGGGAGTTCGCTCGGATCAGTGATCAAAACGACGGTGTTTCTGAAAGATATGGGGGAGTTCGCCGCGATGAATGAGGTCTATGCAGAGTTCTTTGCGCAATCTGCACCTGCGCGAAGTACGGTCGAAGTCGCGCGACTCCCGAAAGACGTGAAGGTTGAGATCGAAGCGATCGCCGTCGCCGAATCGTAGCTGACCCGCGTTCACAGTCGATGCATACATTGAACATTGCTCGCGTCTCGTACATCGGGTTTCTCGTTCTCTTTCTTCTCCTTAGTGCTCGGGGCCAAACCGTCAAGGGCTTGAATCTGTCGGAGCTCCGCGCTGATCTCGCCGCTGGGACTCCGTGGTCGTTCCCGGATACGACGGGGAGAGAGAAGTCGGAACTCCGAGAGAAATCTCCCGCGTTGGCGATGACCCTCTCCTCACTCCTTCCCGGCGCCGGTCAGTTCTACAACGAAAGCTACTGGAAAATTCCGATCATCTATGGATTCGGGGCGTGGTTCGCGGTAAACTGGAAGAAGGCGGACGATCTCTATCGTCAGTACCGAGACGAATACAGCGCCTCGGTCGGCAAGAAGGAATTCGGCGGAACGGGGGATGAGCGACTTCGATACATCCGGGATTTCTACAGAAACGAGCGGGACCGCTTCAGTCTCTACCTCGGGTTGACCTACCTTCTGAACATCGTGGATGCATATGTCGGGGCAAGCCTGTACAGCTTCGATGTTGGTGAAGACCTGACCGGCTCAGCGAATCTGCGCCTCAATGTTCACATCCCCCTCAAATAGTCCGCCTGCTTACGCGAGAACCTCTTTCAGCGCGGATTCAGCATCGGGAAAGCGAAACGAAAAACCGTGTGCAAGCAGCTTTTGCGGCACCGCTCTCTGTCCTTTCAGGAGAAGGTCCGACATCTCGCCGAGTACGATCCGGAGACCCCATGAGGGTACGGGGAGCCATGCGGGTCTCCCCAGAATTTTGCCGAGCGTGCGGCTGAATTCTGCCGAGGTCGGAGGGTTTGGAGCCGTAACGTTCACCGGGCCATGAATCTCCTCGTTCTCCACGGCAAATCGATAGGCGGCTGCCACATCGTCGATGTGGATCCACGGAAACCACTGAGTTCCTGCTCCAAGAATTCCGCCGGCGAAGAATCGGTACGGCATCATCATCTTCCTGAACGCCGGCGCTGAGCGACCAATCACAAATCCTGTTCGCATCAACACCACCCGTATACCAATTTCACCGGCTCGCATCGCTGAACGCTCCCATTGGCGACAGGTCTCTGCAAGAAAATCGTTTCCCGGGGGCGATGACTCGGACACCTCACCCGCCGGCACGTGACCGTAGAATCCTACAGCCGACGCGTTGACAAGAACCTTCGGTCCGTGTCGGGCGGCCGCAGATGCCTCGAGAAGTACAGTGGTGGAATGAACGCGGCTGGCCACCACCTTTTCCTTGAACGAAGAACTCCACCGCGAGGCGCCGATCGACACTCCGGCGAGATTGATGATGGCCTCACAATTGTCGAGTGCCGATCTCCAGGGTCCCACACTCTTCCCGTCCCATGGGAGAATTTCGGTACCCGGCAACCGGCCGCGAGCCGGTTGGGGATTTCGGGAAAGGACGGTGAGGGTGTGACCGCACGTACCGAGCAATGATGTGACCGCCTGGCCGATGAAGCCTGTTCCCCCTGCAACAAGAATCTTCAAGAACTCTCTCCTCTCTTGATCGGCGCAAATGCCGGCCTCCATAAGATATGAATCGTGCGAAGTGAATCCAATATTGTTTCAGAACACCGGAAGGAGGGGATTTCCCGTCCGGGTCGTCGGATCGTCGTGGGTCTTTCTTGCTCCTCATCCGAAATTCCGCTATATTGAACCGAGCTTGAGGAGTAAAGGGTGACCGTAACGATTCACTCTTTACTCTTTCTCGTTTTGGTCCGATTCCGATCCTGCGGCGCCACGAGACGGTCGATCCACCGGTTGGAAACTGAAGAAAATGAAACACATCCGAAACTTCTGCATTGTCGCCCATATCGACCACGGCAAATCGACGCTGGCGGACCGTCTGCTTGAGCATACCGGTGCGGTTCCGGCGCGCGAGATGATCAAACAAGTCCTCGATGACATGGAGCTGGAGCAGGAACGGGGCATCACGATAAAACTTCATGCGATCCAGCTGACATACAACGCGCAAGATGGCAATGCATATATTCTGAATCTCATCGACACCCCGGGTCACGTCGATTTCACCTATGAGGTCTCCCGTTCGCTGGCGGCTTGCGAAGGGGCGATCCTCGTCGTCGACGCGAGCCAGGGAGTCGAGGCCCAAACCATTTCCAATCTCTACCTCGCCATCGATGCGGGTCTCGAAATCATCCCGTTTATCAACAAAATCGATCTTCCCAGTGCTAAAACGATGATGGAAAACGTCAAACACCAGGTAATGGATCTTCTCGGATGCAAGGAAGAGGAGATTATCTACGGAAGTGCGAAGGCGGGCATCGGGACTGTCGAAGTGCTTGAAGCGCTCGTTCGTCGAATCCCCATCCCTCGGGGGAATCCGAAGGCCCCATTGCGCGCGCTGATTTTCGATTCTGTCTTTGACGAGTACCGGGGGGCGGTCGCCTATGTTCGGATTATTGACGGCAAAATCCGGGAAAAGGATCGCATCCGATTCATGTCGTCCGGGAAAGAATTCCAGGCGGAAGAGATTGGCACGCTGGAGCGAGGCCGGAAGCGAAGCGGCGGTCTCTCGACGGGGGACGTTGGGTATGTCATCGCAAACGTGAAAGATGTCCATGATACGAAAGTAGGGGATACGATCACACTGGTCGATGAGCCGGCGTCCGAGGCGCTGCCGGGATACAAAGAGGCGAAGCCGATGGTCTTCAGCGGAATCTACCCCTCCAACAGCGACGACTTTTCTGAGCTGAGAGACGCTCTCGAGAAACTCCGCATCAACGATGCTGCTCTGGTGTTCGAACCCGAGACGTCGATTGCTCTCGGATTCGGATTTCGTGCAGGGTTTCTCGGTCTCCTCCACATGGAGATCATTCGTGAGCGGTTGGAACGAGAATACAACCAGACCTTGATCAACACCGTTCCAAACGTCGAGTATCGCGTGATCAAAACCAACGGCGAGGTTGTGCCGGTGGACAATCCCGCACTTATGCCGTCGCCCGCCGATATCGAGAGGGTGGAAGAACCGTATGTCAACGCGCAGATCATCACGCCCTCGGAATACATCGGCGGGATCATGAAACTCTGTCTCGATCGTCGGGGGATTCACAAGAACACGACGTACCTGACGCCGGAGCGGGCGGATATCCACTATGAGCTTCCGCTTGCTGAGATCATTTTTGATTTTTATGACAAGCTGAAATCCCTCTCGCGCGGTTATGCGTCATTCGACTACGACTTTCTCGAATACCGCGAGTCCGAGCTTGTGAAGCTCGACATTCTCCTGAACAACGAGCCGGTGGACGCGCTCTCGACCATCGTTCATCGAGCCAAGGCGTATGAATGGGGTCGGAAGTTGTGCTCGAAGCTGAAAGAGCTCATCCCGCGACAGATGTTTGAGGTCGCCATTCAGGCGGCAATCGGAAGCAAGGTCATCGCGAGGGAGACGTTGAGCGCGATTCGAAAGAACGTGATCGCGAAATGCTATGGAGGCGACATCACGCGAAAACGTAAACTCCTGGAGAAACAGAAAGAGGGGAAAAAACGGATGAAGCAGGTGGGACGTGTGGAAATTCCCCAGGAAGCGTTTCTGGCAGTCCTCTCGATGGAAGAATAGAAGCGTTCCAGAACTAAGCGACGGAGCACGCGACATGACGAAGAAGAAGAAACATCAGGTAGTAGAAAAGAACCAACCTCCGGAACGGGGATGGAAGCAGAAAGTCATCGCGTTCCTTCGCGAGGCCGGCATCATTATTGGAGCCTTTCTGATCCTGAACAATTTCGTGATTGCATCGTTCCTTGTTCCAACCGGATCGATGGAGGACGAAGTGATTACGGGCGATTTGCTTTTCGTCAACAAGTTCATCTACGGTGGCACCTCGCCCCGCAATATTCCCTTCACCAATGTCCGGCTCCCGTGGTTTCGCATTCCCGGTATTCGTGATGTCGAGCGGGGAGATGTGATCGTGTTTGTCTTTCCGGGAAACCGGGACGAAGCTGAACCGGACGAATTCACCTTCTATCTCAAGCGATGTGTGGGCTTGCCGGGTGATACCGTTCAGGTGATTGATCGCGTCCTCTATGTCAACGGCCAGCGTTTTCCGATGCCGCGGAACATGAGGTTCAGCTTCAAGAGGAATCTCCACTCCTCCCAGGAGGATGAACGGATCTTTCCTCCCGGAGCCGCATGGAACGAAGACTACTACGGACCGGTCGTCGTGCCGAGAAAGGGGATGACGATTCCATTATCCCCGGAAAACTTCGCCGCATGGGAAGTTTTCATCAAGCGTGAAGGACATGAGGTGAGACTTCGGGGGGGCGAGGTTACCGTCGATGGGAAGCCGACAACGGAGTATGTGGTCGAGCGAGATTATCTGTTCGGGATGGGAGATCATCGGGACAACAGCCTCGACAGCCGGTATTGGGGCTTCATTCCTGAGGAAAACCTTGTCGGAACTCCTCTGATCGTGTACTGGTCGTGGGATACGCATCTCCCGCTCTATGATATCTTTGCGAAACTGGGTTCGGTCCGCTTGAACCGGATCGGCACCATCATCAAGTAGCGCATCATGCCTGATTTCCCCTTAAAGGATCACGTGCCTCCGGCCGAAGAGACGCCGGACCAGAAACTCGAAGGTCGCTACTCTCCTGTCGCGTTGATTCGCGTGCTTCTTGTCACCCTCCTGGTTGCGCTCCTTCTCAAGACGTTTGTCATCGAAGCGTATCGTATTCCCTCGGGGTCGATGGAGAACACGCTTCTGGTCGGCGACTTTCTTTTCGTCAACAAGCTGGCGTATGGAATCAAGACGCCTCGCGTGATTCCGCTGACGTCGATCATGATGCCCTCGAGGACCATTCTTTCCTACCGCAATGTCGAGCGGGGAGATGTCATCGTGTTTGATATTCCCTCTTTCCCCACGACGGATGATCAATCGATCTCCCCGAGCTATATCAAGCGATGCATCGGATTGCCGGGAGATACGGTTGCGCTTCGGAACTCGCAGGTCTTTGTCAACGGCCGTGAGTTGGTGAATCCTCCCCATGCGCGGCTTGAACGGGAGCAATCACGCCCCCACTCGTTCCGTCCCCTTCCAATGTATCCGCCGGGGAGTGGATTTCGACCCGGCTACTATGGTCCCGTTGTAGTGCCGAAACGGGGAGACGTGATTGCGATCGATATCCACTCGATCGCGCAATGGAAGAGTCTCATCGAACATGAGGGTCATGCCGTCACCGTCACGGATTACGGAGTGTCGATCGACAATCAGCCGGCGCAGTCGTACACGATAGCCCGCAGCTACTTCTTTGTGCTGGGAGACAATCGCCCGAATAGCCTGGACAGCAGATTCTGGGGGTTTGTCCCTGAGGACAACATCATCGGTGAAGCGCTCCTCGTATACTGGTCGTGGAATGTCGATGAGAGAGCATCGAATCTGCTCGAGAAACTCTCAACCATCCGATGGGCAAGAGTCGGGTCGTTCATCTGATGAGGGAAAGGGCGATGGCCGGCCTCTACTTCCATATCCCGTTTTGCGAACACAAATGCATCTATTGTGATTTCTATTCCGTTGTTCCGCAAAGCAGCGCGCGCGAGGTGGCATCGTTCCTCACCGGACTGCGGACTGAACTCGAATTGTACGGCGCATCCCCGTACCACAGTTCAAAATACGAAACCGTCTTCTTCGGGGGAGGGACCCCTTCGCTTCTTTCTCCCGTCGATGTCGAGAAGATACTCGACCTCCTGAGAACCCGCTTCTCGATCTCGCAGGATGCCGAGATTACACTCGAGACCAATCCGGGGACGGTAGACTTCGAACGGCTCCGGGAGTTGAGGGCGGCGGGCATCACGAGAGTCAGCATCGGCGTGCAATCGTTCCATGATGACGACCTGAAGTTTCTCACGCGCATTCACAGCTCTTCCGAAGCAGCGGACTGCGTGAGGGACGCGTTTCGGGCGGGATTCGACGATGTGGGAATTGATTTGATCTTTGCGCTGCCGTCACAGACTTCCAAACGTTGGCTTGGAACGCTCGACAAGGCAATCGCGCTCCAACCCACCCACGTCTCGTGCTACAGTCTGATTGTCGAACCCGGAACGCCGCTGGAACGTCTCATCGCATCCGGCCAGATTCAATCTCTCTCGGTCGCCGCCGATGCAGAATTGTACGAGTTGACAATCGACACGTTGGTTTCTCGCGGGTACGAACAGTATGAGATTTCGAATTTCGCGCGGCCCGGATCCCAATGCCGCCACAATGTGAACTACTGGAACCACACGAACTACATCGGACTTGGTCCGTCCGCGCATTCATTCTGGGAGGGCGAACGCTGGTGGAATGTTTCGGATGCGAACATCTATCGGAATCTCCTGGATTCCGGTCGACTGCCGATCGAGGGACGGGAGCGGCTCTCTCCCGATGAGCTCCTCGAGGAGGATCTCTACCTCGGTTTGCGGAGCAGCGGGATCGACGTAGAATTGTTCGCGGCGCGACATGGGGCGTGGGTGCTCGAACGTTTCCGATCGGCGATGGAATCGCTGAGGGAGGAGAAGATGCTTGCGTGGGAAGGGAATCGGATCCGTCTCACCCCAAGGGGGTACGCCTTGTGCGACGAGATCTGTGCGACGCTGATGCGATAGTGGTACGAGCTTGAAGTTCAATCGTTTTTCTGATACATTTTGCAGCATTTTCTGAAATCAATCGACGGCGGAATACCGTATGACCAGCAAGACCCTGAAACGAACAATAGCGATTGGCGTCTTTGTCATCTCACTCGCGACGTATGTCGTGACGCTCCCACCAACCCTCGTGTTCTGGGACGTCGGAGAATTCATGGCGGCCGCGTATTTGCTGCAGGTGCCGCACCCGCCGGGCGCTCCGCTGTTTCTCCTTGTCGCGAAAGTGTTTAGCATGGTTCCCTTCGCGGCGGACATTGCGGTGCGCATGCATTTCATTTCCGCCCTGACCAGCGCGTTCACCGTGATGTTCCTCTTCTTGATCTCCGTTCGATTGATTGCGCTCTGGAGAGGATCGCCTGAGTCTCGCGACGACGAAATCGTTGTCTACGGATCTTCGGCAATCGGCGCACTTATCCTTGCCTACAGCAAGACCTTCTGGTTCAATGCCGTCGAAGCGGAAGTGTACGGCTTCAGCATGTTCCTGGTGAGTTCGGTCATCTGGCTGGCACTCCGATGGTACGAGCGGGGTCACGGCAAGCAGAGCGACGCGTATTTGATTCTGATCGCCTACCTGATGGGACTGGCGGTCGGCGTTCATCTCCTGGCTATCCTTGCGCTGTTTCCCGTCATGCTGCTGGTCTATTTCCGCACGTATGAGTTTTCGCTCAAATCATTCCTGCGGTTCGGTGTTGTAGCGCTGGTCATCTTCGCCGTCGTCTATCCGGGGGTGGTGAAGATTCTTCCATCGATGCTCGACGGAGAAATCGCCGGCAAGCGAAGTGAGTTGTTCACCTACATCCCGATCGCAGCGATTCTTGGTGCCCTCTATGGCGTCTACTATTCGGTGCGGGAGAAGAAGCGGCTTCTGAATATCGCGATGTTGTCGTTCCTCATGATTGTCATCGGGTACTCGACGTACACGATGGTATTCATTCGTGCAAATGCCAAGCCGCCGATGAACGAGAATGATCCGAGCACAATGGGGAAGCTCGTCAGCTATCTGAACCGCGAGCAATACGGACAGGCACCGCTCATCGATCGTCGCTGGAACATGTCGGAACCGGAACAGGCGGAGGCGATGTCCCGGTATCGCAGCGACCTCGACTTCTTTCTTTCGTATCAGATGAATCATATGTACTTCCGCTACTTCGGCTGGAATTTCATCGGTGCGGCGGGCGATTACAAAGAGGCGGGCGTGAAGTGGACCCTTTGGGGTATTCCTCTTCTTCTGGGACTCTTCGGCGCATATTATCATTGGCGCAAAGACAAGAAGATGGCTTTTCTGACTACATCGACCTTTCTCCTGCTGGGGGTCGTGCTGGTGATGTACTTCAATATGCAGGAACCGCAGCCGCGGGAACGTGACTATTTCTACGTCGGATCGTTTTTCATCTTCTCGCTCTGGGCTGGATTTGGGGTGCTTGGATTGATCGAATTGCTGAAAGAAAAGGCGGGAGAGGTTGCCTCAAGACCAGCCGCGGCCTACGGCGTGCTTGCCATGGCGCTCCTGCTTGCCCCGATCAACATGGTTCGCGTCAACTACGAAGAGGCGGATCGTTCGGGGAATTACCTCCCGTGGGACTATTCCTACAATCTCCTCCAGAGTTGCGAGCAGGATGCGATCTTGTTCACCAACGGCGACAATGACACGTTCCCCCTCTGGTACCTGCAGGATGTTGAAGGCATCCGTCGTGACATCAGGATTGTCAACCTGAGCCTCCTGAATACGCCGTGGTACATTGATCAATTGAAGAATCAGATGCCGCATGGGGCGAAGAAAGTTCCGATCAGTCGCTCCGATGCGCAGATCAAGAACATTCAGCTTGTCGCGTACGAACCTCAGACGCTGGACCTTCCCGTGCCGAAAGAGCTGCTGGAGACGTATCGGATCACGGATACCGCAGTCGTGAAGAAGGGGGCTATTTCGTTCCTCATGCCCCACACGCTCGATTTCGGCAACGTCAAAGGATTGCGAGTCCAGGATATCATGGTGCTTGATATCATCTTCACGACGAAGTGGCAGCGTCCGATCTACTTTGCCATGACCGTCGCCGATGACGGAAAGATCGGGCTGAAGGACTATCTCGAAATGCAGGGAATGGCGTTCAAGCTGATTCCAAAGAAGTCGCGTACCTTCTGGGAGAGCATGGACGCACAGCGGACGTACGAACATCTCTTCACCGACGTGCAGGAAATCTCTGCCACTCCCAGACCGGGATTTCTCTGGCGAGGATTGCAGGCCGAGGATGTCTACCTCGACGAAGACGCACGACGGCTCCTGATGAACTATCGGCAGACATTCTTCGCGTTGGGATACTACTACGCGAACGTCGATGGACAACCGGCGAGGTTTTCGGAGGTGCTTGATCGGATGGATCAAGTCATTCCGCGTTCCTTGCATCCGATTCCGGCAGGCTTGAAATACGACATTGCGAGTTTCTACTCCGTGAGTGGCGACACGGCGAAGCGGAATGAACTGCTGAACGAACTCGTTGCCCAGTTCCTCCCCCGGGTGGAAGAGGAGATCCGGTACGACCTCGAGAGGGAGAACCCCTATATCCTGTTGATGCAAACGTATGAAATGCTCGAGGACTACGACGCCGCTGAGCGCGTCCTTGAAACGATTCGACGCGTCTATGCAAATGAACCGGGGCTCAAGGAGTTCGTGGATGACAAAAAGGCACAATGGAATGTGCGGAAAGCACTCCCGAAGAACATTCCTTTGAAACCGTGATGTGTCAGGTGGATGCGTCCGTTCATGAATAGCCCGGGTTCACATGCGCCAGATGCTGTGATGATCGAAACGGATCGGAAAGAATCCCGCCTGGAGCATTGGGACGACTTCTGGCAGCAGAAGCAGTCCGTCAACGAAATCTATTCGAACGCCGATCGCATCCTCAGGAATCTCACCCGCATCACTTCCCTCGATGGAAAGCGGGTGCTCGAAATCGGCGCCGGAACGGGGAGAGACAGTCTCCCGCTGGCGAAGCACGGGGCACTCGTGACCCAACTCGATTACTCCCAGAACGCCCTCGCTCTTCTGAAACGCCTGGCCGACGCCGAGAAAATTCCCGTGACCATTGTGGGGGGAGATACCTTCTCCCTTCCGTTTCGTAAACACACCTTCGACATCGTCTTCCATCAGGGTCTGCTCGAACACGTCCGCCCAGCACAGGCGAAGGACCTGCTGAGGGAAAACATTCGCGTTCTCAAACCCGGCGGTCTCCTCCTCGTCGACGTGCCGCAGCGATATCATTTCTACACGGTTGCGAAGCACATCCTGATGGCCCTGAATCGATGGTTTGCAGGGTGGGAACGTTCGTTTTCGATTTTCGAACTCCGGGAGACAATGCGGAATGAAGGATTGACGGTCGTCCATTCCTACGGCGAGTGGATGGTCCCGAGTTTTCCCTACCGCGTCACTCGCGAAATTATGAAATCGATAGGAATCACCCTGCCCCTCTATCCGAATCTCCTTGAACCCCTTTCTCGGCTCCGCTCAGCGCTCCGCAGATCTCTCCTCAACACACCGTTGCCCCTTTGGACAGGCATATCGATCGGCGTGATCGCAAGAAAGTCGGGACCTCGGTAATCGCATGAACATTCTCGTCCTGAACTGGCAGGATATCACCAACCCTCTGGGGGGCGGCGCCGAAGTCCATCTCCATGAGATCTTCAAACGCGTCGTGGCGAGAGGACATTCCGTGACACTCCTCTGTTCGGAGTTCTCCGGTTGCGCGAAGGCAGAAACGATTGACGGAATCCGGATCGTCCGTCATGGAAGCCGCAACCTCTTTAACTTCCATCTCCCCTCGCAGTATTCCAGGCTCGTTCGGGAATCACCATTCGACGTTGTCGTCGACGATCTGAACAAGATTCCGTTTTACACCCCTCTCTACGTCCGTGAACCCTTGGTGGTGATTGTTCATCATCTCTTCGGCAAGAGCATTTTCCTCGAGGCCAATCTTCCCTCTGCACTTTATGTGGCCGCGGCGGAGCGTCTTGCTCTGCGCGTGTATCGGGATTCAATCACCGCGTCGGTCTCGGAGAGCACTCGGCGCGAACTTATCTCAAAAGGTTTCAGGGAAGAATTGATTTCCCTTGTCCCCAACTGCGTCGATCATCAACGGTATCATCCGGTTCAATGTGAGGCGAATCCGCACCCCCGCATCGGCTATCTCGGCCGTATCAAGAAGTACAAAAGCATCGACCATCTTCTCCAGGCCTTCAAGATCATCCACCTCGAAATGCCCGGCGCCGTGCTGACCGTCGTGGGAGATGGGGATGCGCGCCCCGGGCTGGAGCAGTTGGCGCAGCGGCTCGGCATCTCACGCCAGGTGGAGTTCACAGGATTCGTTCCGGAGAGCAGAAAGGTGGAGTTGCTGAATCAGATGGATGTCGTGGCCAATCCCTCATCGAAAGAAGGATGGGGACTGACGGTGATCGAGGCGAATGCGTGCCGCGTGCCGGTGGTGGCAAGCGATGTACCGGGATTGCGTGATTCGGTGCGCGATGCAGAGACGGGATTTCTGTACGAGTATGGCAATATCGAGCAGCTGGCAGAAAAACTTCTGCTCGTGCTGCGCGACGGGCATCTGCGAGAGACGCTGGCCGAGGAAGCGTACCGATGGTCGCTGGGCTTCGATTGGGAAGTTTCGGCGGACAAGATGATTGAAGTGATGGAGGCGGCGATTAGAGCGAAAACGTCATCACGCCAGGCGTGACCTCAGCAGCGCCGCGCATTCAGCAGGTGTGTCGACACGAGCGATCTCGATCCCGATGCCCTGCCCCTCCTCGTCGAGGGCGCGCCGGACGGTGTTCACGACGGGCTCCCAGAACTCTCCGACGACGACGATCGGCTTTCGGCCGATCACGTTTTTGTTGATCATCTCCCAGACTGCCGCGAACTCAAGCAGTGTTCCCGTTCCCCCCTTCAGGACCACATAGCCATCTCCAAGCTCCACAAGTTTGAGAAGCCGTTCGTTCATGCTGGATACTTGAATGACCTCATCGATCCAGCGGTTTGCGGCACGTGCATAAAAAGAGGTCGTCACCCCGATTGTTGATCCACCCGATTCGCGCGCCCCGCGTGCGCTCGCGTCCATGGTTCCGCTGTACCCCCCGTTGCACACCCGGAAGCCCGAGAGGGCAAGGTGTTTGCCGATCTCTCGCGCGAGCTCATACTCGGGTGACCCAGGGGCAGGACGAGAACTTCCGAATACCGTGATGATCTTCGACATATGGATTCCGGTCAATCGAGGAATTTCCAGTTGATACCAAGACGGAAGGAGCGACCGAGCATCGGATATGTCGGGACCAGAAAGTACTCTTCGTTGAGGATGTTCTCCGCCGTAAGCGAAAAGTGGACATCCCCGACGCGGAAAGCCCCGAAGAGATCCACAGGAGAGAATGAAGGGACACGCGTATCCGCATTCGCGCCGAAGAGGAGGAGGGATGGGAAGAATTGCATACCGGTGTGCGATCCGGCGAAGCGCCCCCTGAGGCCGACGCGGGCGTGAAGATGATCTTTGAAGAACGCATCCTGATAGAACACTTCGCAACTCCCCGCCAGACCTGGATACAACTTGTCGGGCGCTCCGTCGGCTTTCATGTTCAGGACGGTAGCCGATGCCGTTCCGGCCCATCGTCCCAGGTGGAGGTGAACGGCAACGGAAGCGTCGAGAAGAGTGAGTTCCGGAAGGGTGCGCAGGAGAGGAATGGCGAAACGTTGATTCGGTACGGCGGATATCATCTGGGCGTTTTCAACCGCACGATACGATGCGCTCAGAGCGATGGTACTCCAGTCAGCCAAGTGAAGCGCACCCTCGACGGAGAGCACCTGATGTCGCTCGACGAGGTCGGAAGAGGGAACAGGTCCGCCGCGTGTATGCCAAAAATGCTCCAGGAACGTCGGGAACCGCGAACGCCTTGAGATTCCGGCCGCAAGCGAGGCGCGATCCGTCGGACGGAAAACGAGATCGAATCCGTGATCGATGACCGTCTGATTCCAATCGTGTTGAAGTTCGGCGGTGATCCTGGGAAGGAAGACGAACGGCACGGGGATTTCCAGACTCGTTGCCACAGACCAATACGCCTTCGACGCGTCTGTGAAAAACGTGCCGGCGGAAGCAGAGGTTCGTTCATACTGCGCGAAAAGACCGGCGCGGAAACTTCGAGTCACAAGTTGCTGCCGCCCTTGGATGCGGAACGAATTCCAGGAATAGTCGTCGAACGGTGAAGCAGGAGTGGTGATTCGATCGTTCAGATCGCGTTCGGATTGCGATGAGACGACATCGAGGGTGGTAACGCTTGATGAATCGGCGAAGATCCGGGCGACGAGTGTCAGGACGTAGTCCGATCGCATCGTTCGTTGATGTGCACTCTCGTTCACGACAGTCGTGGATGCCTCTTCAAATACCGACCTCGTGCTGTCGACAAAGACTCCGCCGTTGAGCCCGTTTCGCGAATCGGCGAAGATGTACGAACCGATGATGTTGAATCGATTGGTCACATCGTATCGCAGCCTTGTTCGGACGAGCCACGCGTCATACTTCGCATTTGTGAAACGCCCATCGCCCGCCTGACGCTGAAACCCCACACTGAGGTTGAGATGGCGGGCCACGTCTTGTGTGAAAAGTCCGTCGGTGAGGAGGTGCTCGAACGGTCCCTGCACGAATCGAATCTTCGTGACGGGACGGATGGTATTGTACTGATGGCTTACCGCGTTGAGCGCACCGCCAACCGAATTTCGGGGGAGGAGGTGCCCGCGCGTCCCCGATATCCGTTCGACGGTCTCAACATATTCCAGGGGAATTGCATAGAGGTCGAATGTGCCGGTCACAGGATCGTTGAGCGGCACTCCGTCCAGCATTGCTGCGCTTCCGCGCAGGTCGATGCCGGAGAAACTCAGTTGAGGCGGCAAACCGGGTTCTCCAAGCTCGTGCAGATACGTGGAAGGGAGATGCGGCAACAGATCACCCAGGTATCTCGCGTCGCTCCAGATAAAGGAAGCGCTTTCGAGTCGAACGCTTCCGGTCTCATCCGTCGCCAATCGACCGTACGCGGGAATCGCGTTTGTTCGAAGCGTATCCGCATGCCGCGCGGAATCTGGCGCTGAACGTTGTGTCGATGGGGCATCCGGGATCTGGGCGATGGCCTGAGAACCCGTGAGGAGTGCAGAAACCAGGAGAAGTCCGGAACGCAGTCTGCGGAGGTGAAATGGAGGACTCAATGTTTGATCACGAAATGTTCAGACTCCGGTTTGAAGAAGGGAGCGGTCAGCGACGCCGTATAGGGGTGACGAAATTCCGACGCGAACGAGTACGCGGTCGCTCCATCCTCAAACATCCCAAACATCGATGACCCGCTGCCGCTAAGCGATACGATGAACGCGCCTGCCCGGAGGAAAAGAGAACGAAGTTCCTCTACCATCGGGTGTGTCCGGCACACCAGCGGCTCGAAATCGTTCTGAACGATCGTACTGAGGAGTTCGTGCTGATGGGGGAGGTTGGAAACCGCCTCAAAGAGCAATCCGTTGTCGCGATCTCGCTTAATCTCAATATTCGCGTACGCCCAAGCCGTCGAAACCTGAACCGGCGGGGTGACGACGACGATCCAATAGGGGATCGAAAGCTCGATTGGCTTCAAGATCTCGCCACGCCCCGATGCAAAGGCGCTTCCACCAAGGAGGAAAAAAGGAACGTCCGAGCCCAATTGCGCCGCATAGCTGATGAGCTGATCACGGGTAAGATCGAGATGCCACAAGGCGGAGAGCCCCTTCAACACCGCGGCGGCATCGGTACTTCCCCCGCCCAATCCCCCGCCCGGCGGAACGTTTTTCTCGAGGTTGATCTGAACCCCTTCGCGAATCCCATGCTCGCGTCGCAGAAGCAACGCCGCCCGCTTGCAGAGATTTGTTTCATCGAGTGGAATATCGCTGCGATTGGACGTCAGCGTGATGTCGCCGTTCGTACCTCGCTTCAATTCGATTTCGTCGCAGTTGTCAATCTGGTGGAACACCGTCTCGATATCGTGAAAGCCGTCGACGCGCTTGCCCAGAATTCTTAATCCCAGGTTGATCTTTGCATATGCGCGAATGTGCATTCCGTCCCTTCTCTATTATGCGCTGGGAAAATACGCCAAAGAGGAGGGAGATGCAAGAATCGAGTCAAAACGCCTGTTTTTGATTGTGAGGCCAAATTTTCATACCTTCCCAATCAAATCGATCATGCATCGGATGACGTTTCGTGAGGTTACTCGTCCGTGAAAGTTGAGATCCTCGATATTCCGGTCGGAGGCGGATCGCCGTTGGTTCTCATCGCCGGCCCGTGTGTTGTTGAAAGCCGCGAGATGACGCTGGAAACCGCAGGTGCAATTCGCCGCATTTGCGACCGGCATCGAATGCCGTTCGTGTTCAAATCCTCGTACAAGAAGGCAAACCGCACGAGCAGGAATTCGTTTTCGACACTCGGCGAGGAGAAAGCGCTTGCAATCCTGCGAGAGGTCAAAGCCGAATTCGGCGTTCCTGTCCTGACCGATATTCACAGCCCTGCGGAGGCAGCCCTCGCGGCCGACGTTGCCGATGTGATTCAGATTCCGGCATTTCTTTGCCGGCAGACCGATCTCCTCGAAGCCGCGGGAAAAACGGGCAAGGTGATCAATATCAAGAAGGGGCAATTTCTCGCTCCGGATGAGATGGAGCATGTCGCGGAAAAGGTGCAGGGGACGGGAAACAACAAGATTCTCTTGACGGAACGCGGTACAACCTTCGGCTACAGAAATCTCGTCGTCGACATGCGCTCCCTTGTGATTATGAGAAGTCTCGGATTTCCGGTTGTGATGGACGCGACGCATTCCGTTCAGATCCCCGGAGGGAATCGAGACCAGAGCGGGGGACAGCCTCAGTTCATCGGACCCTTGGCGCGCGCTGCCGTCGCTGCCGGATGTGACGCCGTTTTCGTCGAGACGCATCCCGATCCGCCCAAGGCACTCAGCGACGCTGCGAGTCAATTGAAGCTTCAGCATCTCGATCGGCTCGTGCAGGAGCTTGCGGCTCTTGATCGCGTGAGGAGAGAATTGAAGATCGGAGCTACGCAGTAAACCCACTCGCCAATCCGTGCCGCGCAGAACATCATACCGCCAGAATCTCAAACGGATCAGACTTCTTCTTCTCGACGTCGACGGTGTGCTGACCGATGGAGGGATCTACCTCTCGGGGGACGGAGATGAGATGAAGAAATTCAACATTCGGGATGGGTATGGGATCGCGAAGATCCAGCGCGCAGGCGTGGCCGTTGGGATTATCACAGGCCGGACGTCACCTCTCGTGAAGCGGAGGGCGGAGGAGCTCGGCATTCGCGAACTCCATCAGGGTGTGGAAGATAAAATGGAGACGTATCGCCGGCTCAAGCAGAAATACGATCTGGAAGATGCATCGATTGCGTACATCGGGGATGATGAACCCGATCTCGACATTCTTCGGATCGTGGGGTTTTCGGCGGCCCCCCTCGATGCGGCTGAACCGGTACGCAAAGCCGTCCACTACGTGTGCGCCGTGAAGGGAGGAGAGGGGGCGGTCCGGGAGGTGATCGACCTGATCCTCGAGAGTCGAGCGCATGGGAAGCGATGACGAGTATCCGAGGGCCCTTTCCCCGCAGGAACGTGATCTGCTGTTCTGGGTGTTGCCCCCGGACCGGCCTGGTTATCGGAGATACCGGGAGGCCGTTGAATCACTGGAGGTCATGGGCGAGGGGCGCAGGGGGAGCGGCAACAACATGTTAGCGCCGCCGGGCATTCGGATTGATTGTGAATCCCCCCTCCCGCACGTCATCGCGTACGGGATTGTGGAGGCGGAAGACGCGACCATCGCTGTCAGCGTACGGGAGTTCCTCGGAGCGCAGCTGGAATTTGAGATCATGAATCTTTCCGGCGCAGCTGTCCCGAAAACGTTCACCGAGATCCGTCGATGGAGCTTGTCCGATTGGTACCCAGGACTTGTCTGTCCGATCTGTTCTCAGAAATTGCGCGAGACGGGAGTTGCCAGCGACGAGACAAGAAAGGTTGTGCTCGCGATTTGTGCCGCTGACAAACGAATCTGGTTGTATGACGGCGAAACGGGGATCAATCATCTCGTCCCGGTCACGAGTTTCTACAATGAGCTGATGCTTCATCGGAGGATTCGTGATCCCGAGATCGCGCTCCATCCGGAGCGGCTGTTCGCCGATCTGGATCGTTACACAGACCGGGATCTTGTGCATGCGTTCTACAATTACAATCGGCTGCGGATGAAAGTGCGACTTGAGATGATTGATCCTGGTACGACAGAAAGGGAGACTTCATTCATGAAACGAGTGTTGTCAATCCTATCCCGCCGAACATCGTAGAAGAGGATTATTGGCGATGAAATCGATTATCGAAAAGGGGAAGGAAGTTATTCGCATCGAAGCGCAGGCGGTTGCCGGCCTCGAGAAGGGCATCGATGAGAGGTTCAGCAGGGCCGTGGAGTTGATCTACGAAAGCACCGGAGGCGTCGTTCTGACCGGCATGGGGAAATCCGGAATCATTGCCCGGAAAATCGTCGCGACATTGAATTCCACCGGAACGGACGCACAATTCCTGCATCCCTCGGAAGCAGCGCACGGAGATCTCGGGATGGTTAAACCGGGAGGAGTCCTGATCTGCATCTCCAAAAGCGGGGACACGGAAGAAATACGTGAACTCATTCCGCTGGTCCGGAGAATCGGCGTGAAGATCATTGCGATGGTCGGAAATCTCCAATCGCATCTGGCTCTACAGGCCGACATCGTACTGGACATCAGTGTGGAGGAAGAGGCGTGTCCACACGACCTGGCCCCAACGGCATCGACGACCGCAGCTCTTGCCATGGGCGACGCTCTTGCGGTCGCATTGCTCGACAAACGGGAGTTTACCCGCGAAGATTTTGCGCGATTTCATCCGGGCGGGACACTCGGCAGGAAACTTCTCCTTACCGTACGTGAAATGATGGTTCAAGGGAACGACATCCCGATTGTGCGGGACGACGTTTCTCTTTCCGAGGCGATCTACGTCATAACGTCCAAGCGTCTCGGCGCAACGTGCGTGGTCAACGGCGGCGGAACGCTTGAAGGGATCATCACGGACGGTGACTTGCGCCGGCTGTTGCAGCGGACGCAGAATATTTCTAATCTGCGCGCCTCTGAAGCCATGACGAAACATCCAAAGACTATTTCGGGGAGCATGCTTGCGGCAGATGCGCTACGGGAGATGGAAACATACAACATCACCCAGCTGATTGTGCTTGACGAGAGCCGAAAACCGGTCGGCATCGTCCATCTCCATGATCTCGTCAAAGCCGGATTAAACGAGTAGGAGTCTCTGTGAAGCTATCCCGCCCGGTTCTCCTGTGGGTTCTGCTGGTCGGCATCTCCGCCGGCTGTGAGGAGAAGATCAAGCCAACAGTCCTTCCCGGGATCTCGAGCGAGACAATTCCTCGGCAGGAGAGCTGGAATAGCACCGTGACGCTGACCGATTCGGGCCGAGTGCGCGCGATGATCCACGCCGGTTATATCCGAGTGTATGGGGAAATGAACGCCACGCTCTTGAGCGAGGGCATTCAGGTTCGGTTCTTCAACGAAAAGGGAGAGCACACCTCAACGCTCACGGCAAAGGAGGGGAAGGTAGACGACCGATCAAATGACCTTGAGGCGTCCGGCGACGTGAAGGTTGTTTCGACCGAGAGTACGATACTCGAAACTTCTCATCTCTTCTGGGACAACGCGAAACAACTCGTTCACACCCAGGAATACGTCAAGATCACTTCTCCGAGAGAGAAAATCCAGGGGCGGGGGTTGGAGGCAGATCAACACCTTCAGAATTACAGAATCTTCCATGTGACCGGAGAGGCAAGAACGGATTAGCATGGGGAGGAATGAGAAGAGGATTCGTTGTGCCCGCACGCTTTGCACGGTGCTGCTTGTGCAGACTGTCATGGTGGCCCAGGAGAGCACGCCGGGTGTCATCGAACTACGATCAGCCGCCGAACTCTATGTGAGGACGATTCAAGGGGAAGAAGTGCGGGAGTTCATCGGAAACGTGCATTTTGTGCATCCATCGGCCCGGGAGGGGACGGTCCGCGTCTGGGCTGACCGCGCCCTTCAGTACGCAAAGCAGAACAAGGTTGAGCTCTTTGGCAATGTGCGGATCGAACGTGACAGCGTGAACATCCGATCTCGACAAGGAACGTATTTCGGGGGCGAGAGAACGGCTCACCTCATCGGTGATGTATTTCTTGTCAAAGGCGGAACGGTGCTGGCCGCACTGAGTGGAAGATACTTCGCCGATCAGAAGATGGCACGGTTTGTCGATGCGGTATCCGTGTCGGACTCCGTCTCAACGACGTTTTGTGACGCACTGATCTATTACGAGTCGGAGGAACGTTCGATTGCCTCCGGCAACGTGGCGGTGATCGACGCGAAGAACGCCACGACGGTTTTTGGAGACTCCCTGATTCATTGGAGCAGGGAACGCTACTCGATCGTCCCTAAATCTCCGCGGCTTGTGAAGGTCGATTCAAGTTCCTCAGGCGTTGTGGACACACTGGTTGTCGTCGGCAGGACGATGGAGGCCTTCGGGGATACGACCGATGTGTTCCTGGTGAAGGACAGTGTCCATGTCGCACGAGGCGATCTTGCGGCCAGATGTCGACAGGCGCTCTATGAGCGGGGGAATAATCGGATCATTCTCACCGGCGATCCTGTGATCTGGTATGGCCAGACGCAGATCTCGGGAGATTCCATCATCGTGATGACGCCCGATAATCGATTGGAGCGCGTGGAAGTGTACCGCAGGGCGATGGCGATTTCCCGCTCCGATACGGGATATGCATCGAGGTTCGACCAGCTTAGCGGCAAAGAAATGCGACTCTCATTCGAAGATGACCGCATCAAGACGATCGACGTGAAGCAGAATGCAACGTCTTTCTACTACCTCTTCGATGAAAACAAACCGAACGGGGCCAATCGATCGACCGGCGACAATATTCGCATCAAGTTCGTGGACGGGACGATAGACTCGTTTACGGTCATCGGCGGGGTCGAGGGGGAGTACTTCCCGGAACAAATGCTCTTCCGGAATGAGTCGAGTTACAACCTCGAGGGTTTTCGCTGGATTGCCGATCGTCCCAAGCGGAGGCTCGACAAAATCGTGATTGATCATGACAAGTAAGAGATTGAAGAAACCGAAATCCAAATCTGCCGGGCGCGCGAAGGAACGCATCATCTCGCCTCTCAGTCCGAACGGCACTCTGAAAGCCGAAGGGCTCATCAAGAGGTACAAGAAACGGACCGTTGTCAATGAGGTCGCCATCGAGGTCCGTCAAGGTGAGATCATCGGTTTGCTGGGGCCAAATGGAGCCGGAAAGACGACAACCTTTTACATGATCGTGGGAATGGTCCGACCCAACGCCGGGAGGGTATTTCTCGATTCAACCGAGCTGACCAAACTACCGATGTATCGCCGGTCGCGCCTCGGTATCGGCTATCTGCCCCAAGAAAGCTCCGTGTTCAGACGGCTTACCGTCCGGGAGAACATACTCTCGGTCCTCGAAATGAGCACACTGACGCGCAAGCAGCAGCAGGAGAAATGCGACGAGCTTCTGGAGGATTTTGGCCTCACCCGTCTCGTATCGAGCAAAGGGTATATCCTCTCCGGCGGCGAGAGGAGGCGAACGGAGATTGCACGCGCTCTGGCTCTCGATCCTCGATTCATGCTGCTGGATGAACCGTTCGCAGGAATCGATCCCATCGCGGTCGAGGACATCATGAGGATCGTCTCCACATTGCGCCAGAAGGGGATCGGGGTTCTCGTCACCGATCACAATGTCCACGAGACGCTCTCGATTACCGACCGTTCGTATCTTCTATTTGAGGGACGCATACTGAAATCGGGTACTGCCGACTTTCTCGCGAATGATCCGGAGGCGAGAAAGCTGTATCTCGGTGAGAAGTTCAAACTTGATCGGTATGATTAGTACATTCGTTTGTCCTCGTTCGTAATGGTTTCCACTTCAAAGAAAGCAATGCTATGATCGTTGTATTGGAGCCCGGTGCCACTGAGAGTCAGGTCGAGCATGTGATTAAGATTCTCTACGAGCACGGCTTCGATGTCCATCGCTCGACCGGAGTGCGGCAGACGGTTCTTGGTGCCATCGGTGTCCGTCCCGATTTTGATCACCGTCAGATCGAACTCATTCCGGGTGTGGCAGAGGTTCACCGGATTACCGATCCGTACAAACTTGCGGCAAGAGCGTTTCGCCGGGAGGGTTCCGTTTTTGATATCGGCGGGGTGAAGATCGGCGACAAGGGGGTTGTGGTGATGGCCGGCCCGTGTGCGGTCGAGAGCGAAGAGCAAATCAATACGATTGCCGCGCGGGTAGCCAAATCGGGGGCGCGGTTTCTCCGGGGCGGCGCCTTCAAACCTCGAAGTTCGCCCTATTCCTTTCAAGGGCTTGGGGAAGAGGGCCTGAAGTTTCTGAGAGCGGCGGCCGACGCGCATCAACTGAAAGTCGTCACCGAAGTAATGGACAGGAGCCAGATCTCCCTCGTAGAGAAATATGCCGATGTGCTTCAGGTGGGCGCGCGCAATATGCAGAACTTCACCTTCCTGAAGGAACTGGGCAAAGCGTCCAAACCGGTCTTGTTGAAGAGAGGCATGGCCGCCACGATTGAGGAATGGCTGATGTCCGCCGAGTACATTCTTTCCGGTGGAAATAGCCAGGTGATCCTGTGCGAAAGAGGCATCCGCACATTCGAGACGGCGACGCGCAACACACTTGATGTAAGTGCAATCCCTGTTATCAAGAAGAAAAGCCATCTGCCTATTATCGCCGATCCATCGCATGGAATCGGAATCCGCGACAAAGTGGTCCCGATGGCCCGCGCCTGCATCGCGGCCGGAGCCGATGGTGTCATGATCGAAGTGCATCATGATCCTGACCATGCGAAATCAGACGGCGCACAATCACTCTATCCCGATCAGTTTGACGTCCTGATGAAAGAGATTCACTTGATCGCGCAAGCGATTGGTCGTGTGATCGCGTGAAGCGCAGCGTGATTTCTCGTGTATCAATCGTCGGCGTCGGACTCATCGGCGGTTCTCTCGCGCTGGCGCTGAAAAAGGCCCACCCCCGACTGCGAATAACCGGATACGACAGGCCGGATGTTCTGAAGATGGCAAAAGCGAGAAAGGCAATCGACGCCGGTCACATGAAACTCAAGGATGCCCTTGCTGATGCGGAACTTGTCATCATCGCCCTTCCCGTTGACCGCATTCTGAAGTTCATTCCCAGGATTTCCCGGCTGATATCAAACGATGTGATTGTCACTGATGTCGGAAGCGTGAAGCGCGAGATCGTACGCGTCGCGGAGCGTTACTTTCCAAGAGGCAATTTTGTTGGTGGACATCCTGTGGCGGGATCGGAACAGGAAGGAGTCCAGGCCGCGTCGGCGGAGATGTTCCGGGATCGCCCCTACATTCTGACGCCGCGACACGGCAAGCCGAAGAATACCGCCGCCCAACTCGCGAAATTCCTTTCCCCGCTCGGAGCCAGAATAGCGTTCCTCACACCCGAGCAGCACGACAACATCCTCGCGCCGCTGAGTCATCTTCCTCAACTCACCTCTGTGGCACTGATGAACGTTGTGGGAAGGCGGGACAGCCGATCCAGAAATCACCTCGTGCTCTCAGGAACCGGCCTCATGGATACGACGAGGCTGGCAGAAAGCTCATACGAGATCTGGAAGGGAATACTGCGCCAAAATCGCCGAAACGTTTTGAGCGCGCTCAATCTATACATCAAAGAACTCCAGAGCTATCGATCAGCGTTGAAGGAGCGCCGGAGCGATCTGAGAAGGGAATTCACCTCTGCGCAACGGCTGAGACGGAAAATGCGCAGGCGATAGTTGTTCGACTGATAGAACCAAACAGAGGCTCTCCCCTTTGTCATTTCCGGCCTCGATGTCAAACACAACAGGCCACCCGTAAGGGGGTGTTTCAGGATAGAAGGAGGCTGGATTTACCGGATAGAGAAAGCTGACCTGATCCGGCGTAAATGTGACCCATAGAAGGGGGGACGCTGGGGTGCTGGTCTTTGCATTCCGGAACCACAAAAACAGTAGCAGTCCATGGGCAATTGTCAAGAGATTTGCGATTCTCTTCTTGAATACGTTCACATTTGCCCCTGAGGCGGTTCAGGCTGAATTCCTCTCGATGCAACGAACCGCAGGTAAACAAAAAAAGCCCCGGACAGTTTAGCCGTGGCTTTTGCTGATGCTCAATTCCTGTGATGCTATTTGTCCGGGCTCTTTGAAGTACTCTTCTCGGTCGCAGAGGACGATGAGTTTCCTTTTTGTGAAGTGCCCGGGGAGGGGCCCGAGGTCGAATCCGTTCCGCTTGAAGGCGTTGAAGATGAACCGCCGTTCTTCCGAACATAATCCGTCAGATAGAATCCGCTCCCCTTGAAAATCATCCCCGCGCCGGTTCCCATCTTGCGGCGCAGTGATGGCTTTCCGCAGTGTGGGCAGTCGGTCAACGGATTCGCGGAAATCGGCTGAAACTCTTCAAATGTGAATTCACATTCCTTGCACACATAGTCGTACGTCGGCATATCCCAAAAACTCCCTCTTTCACTTACATTTTTCCAACATCGCCCGTCGCATGAAGGTTCCGTATCTCGTTACAGTGTAGAGAGATAGGCAAACCCTTCGCGCAATCGGTTCACTCCCTTCGAAAGTTCTTCCATCGAACACGCGTACGAAAGCCGGATCCAGTGCGGCGCTCCGAACGATGGACCGGGCACTGTCGCAACGCGATGTTCGTAGAGAAAGTACTCACTGAGATCGTCTGTGGTCTTGATCAGCGTCTTCGGCGTTTTCTTGTTGAGGAACGGCTTCACGTTGATGAAGAATGTGAATGATCCTCGCGGATAGATAAAGTCGATTCCCTTGATCGTCTTGAACTCGCCAACAAGGTACTGGCGGCGTCTGTCAAATTCCCTCACCATTCCGGCCACCTCAGCATCCAGATCGGCTGTCAGCGCAGCGAGGGCGGCTTTTTGGGAAATCGAGCACGCGTTTGAGGTCACCTGACTCTGCACCTTTTCCGCCGCGCTGATGATTTCTTTCGGTCCCCCCATGAACCCAATGCGCCATCCGGTCATCGAATACGCTTTGGAAACACCGTTGGTGGTCACGACCTGGTTGCGAATCGGATCGACCGCCCCCATGCTGAAGTGTTTCAGACCATCGTAGATGATCTTCTCGTAAATCTCGTCCGAAATGACATAGATCCCGGAGCGATGCACGACATCGGCGATCGCTTCAATCTCTTCCTGCGTATAGACCGCGCCGGTCGGATTGCTCGGCGAACAAAAGATCAACACCTTCGATTTCTTCGTCAACGCCTTCCTGAGTTGTGACGGGGTCATCTTGAATTGATTGCTGGCCGAGGTCTTCACGATCACCGGCGTCGCATTGACAAGCTTCGCCATCTCAGGGTAGCTCACCCAGTAGGGAGCGGGGATGATCACTTCATCACCTTTATTGCAGATCGCTTCGAGGGCATTGTAAATGGAATGCTTCGCTCCGTTCGAGACCATCACCTGCGATGTCTCGAAATGGAGATCGTTGTCTTTGCGGAACTTTTCGGCTACGGCCTTGAGCAAGTCGGGGATTCCGCGTGTGGGGGTATACTTCGTGAACTCGCTCTGGATCGCCTTCATCGCAGCGTCCTTGATCGCCTGAGGAGTCCCAAAATCGGGCTCGCCGGCCGTCAAGCTGGAGACATCGATACCTTCCGATTTCATTTTCTTCGCGAGCGAGGCAAGGAAGATTGTCTGGGATTCCTCAACCGCTGCTACTTTTCTTGATAACGGTTTCATGATGTTCTTGCTCTGATACGTTGTGAGGAGGAGAGCGGTGCTTCGGGCAGAACGGGTTCAGCCTTTGTTTGACTTTCGCGTAAGGGCTTCCTGGACAGCAGGGGGAACAAAATCACTGACATCTCCTCCGAATCGAGCGATTTCGCGAATGATGCTCGAGTTGAGGTATGTGTACTTTTCATTTGGCATCAGGAAGACGGTTTCGACCGCCTCGTCGAGTTTCCGGTTCATCAAGGCCATTTGGAATTCGTACTCAAAATCCGAGACGGCCCGCAGACCGCGGACAATCGCGCTCACATTTCGTTTTCGTGCGAAATCGACCAGCAATCCGTCGAAGAATTCGACTTCCACGCGATCGTTGTGATTGAGAGCGTCGCGGATGAGTGAGAGCCGTTCATCGGCTGTGAAGAGGGGAGCCTTTGATGTATTCCGTGCCACCGTGATGATGACGCGGTCGAACATTTTCAGCGCCCGCTCGACGATGTCGAGATGGCCGTTTGTGATCGGATCAAATGTGCCGGGATAGAGTGCGACTTTCATAGTTGCGAGATCTCCGTTTCTTTTTCCGCCCCAGGTTTGGAGATAACCTTCATGATCAGAACGGTGGTCTGGCCAAACTGCTTTCTGATCGTTTCGAACAGATGTTCGGGCACGTCGACGGCGGTGTCACGGCCGTGCTCCATCACCACATGGGTACCGATTCCAGCGGCCGACGAGCGGGCAATTCGTGCCGGAAGCTCACCGATGCTCTCAAGCTGATAGGGGGGGTCGACGAAGATGACGTCAAATCCGACTTTAACGTGCTTGAGATACCAGAATACATCGGCCTGATGGACGTGCACATTGTCCGCACAGCCGATCGCACGAATGTTCGCGTGGAGAACATCCAACGAGCTACGGGAATTGTCCACGCAGGTCACATGCGCCGCTCCCCGACTGAGTGCCTCGATGCCGAGACTTCCGCTTCCCGCGAAGAGGTCGAGAACGGTGCGTCCTTCCCAATCAATGCGGTTCGTGAGGATATCAAAAACCGTTTGCCGGACACGGTCGGTCATGGGTCTGACCGAGAGTCCTTTCATAGGGAGGAGTTTCCTCCCGCGAAACAATCCGGCGATGATCCTCATCTACTCTGATCGAAGCGCGAGACCAATGGCAGCCGCGAATCGGGATCCTTCCTTGAGATAGGATTGATAAATCTGGCCTGCGATCGAGAGTTTGCGGAAGGGGTTGCAAACCTCCACAGCGATGCCGGTCTCGGCTTGCGTGCGTTTCACAACATCGGGAGGGAGAACGAGACCGCACAAGAACATCTTTCCTGGAGCCGCAGCATCCAAATCCCGGAGATGCGCGAGATATTTCGCCGCTGCGGTCGGGACCGATTGGGGAAATTCGCCGGACACGAAGAGGTAGTCGGTGAGTTCGCCGTTTACGATCAGGCTTGCATCGATCCCACCATAGCGCACCCCAACCAGCACCACCGATCCTTCACGTGCCTCAGGATAGTTCAGTCGCAACGTCTTTTCCGCGCTGAAATGATCGATATCGACAAACCGGATGGGCAGCTTGAGCTGCTTGGCAACACTCTGCAAGAACTCAATTATTCCGCGTCTCACACCGACGATGAACGATCGGGCCTTGTCGGGAAGCGGGACCGCATCAATGACAAATTCCTGAGAGGCAACTCCGGGGTAGTATTGACCCAGCTCCCATCGCATGTGCTCTTTGAGAGTCGGTCCCTGAAGAGACGATTCGACAGGGAGGATTCCGACAAAGACCGGTTCACGGGGGAGACCGAAGGAGATTGCGTCGCCCCGTATTTTGTTCCGCTCAATCAGCGTGGAGAGATCTTTGACCAGCGTTTGAATCTGGGGATGGTTTCCGGAGAGATGGATGCCGGCCTGGGAGAGGTCAAGAGAAGTCTCGCACTCGCTTAGCGCCCCGAGGGCGGGAACCTTTCCATGGGTAATGGAAGCAAGCTGGATTCTGTTCCGACAGAACGATACACCGAGATGACGGAAGCTCTTGATCATAGTCGGATCGGATTAGGTGGTTACGGCGCCAGCGCACGTGCGCCCCTGTGGCTCCCGGAGCGGATCCCTCGGCGAGGAGAGATCGCGCGGCATCTACTCCCACGAGGCCTTGTTGATTCTCGAGTCGTCCGTCAGCGAGCCGATGCTTCCATATCCATCCGGGCACTCGAGGATGTACTTTTTAATGATCGTTGTATCGACACTCGTCATCACGTACGGCCGGAATGATTTCGGCGAATGGGCGAGCGATTCGGGAACGAAGGGGCCCAACGCGAGAGGTTTAAACGTTTCGGTGGTCACTGTCCCCGCCGCCACCTCCTCCTTGATAAACGCAATCAAGGAATCGACCGACGGCGCATACTTCCCAAACTTGTTGATGAACTGGAGCTGGCCAGCCCGAATATTCGTCATGCGAGCACGGGATTCGCGTCGAAGTGCATCCTCACGTTCACGAATCTCGAACGGTTCGTACAACACGTATATCAGAACGCCGATAAGCGCGACGATGATGATCTTGTGAAGAATCGACCCTTTCGGTTTTTGATAGATTGACATTGAGCCTCCCTGGCTGGGTGTAAAGAGTTCGTCTGACTGAAAAACTGGGGACTGATGATGCCGCGGGCTCGCGTCCCCTCACCCTTTGACGGGTCAAGGTCGGTCCTGCCGTGGATCCTGAGTCACTTTGAATTATCAATAGTAATCGAATTTCTTATTTGTTCAAACTTCTTTTTGGAGATTCCGCGAACGGCTTGAATTTCCTCGATGCTCCTGAATTTCCCAATTTTGGCTCGATGCTCAAGAATCCTCTCCGCCAGCACCGAACCGACACCCGTGAGTCCCATCAATTCTTCTTTGGTCGCCGTGTTCAGGTTGACGATCTCTTCCTCAGCCTCTGACGCCGGTTCGTCCTCTGTCGCGATTGCCTCTGAAAGGGCGGCAAATGTGCTATCGCTTCTCGTGTAGTCAAACGAAGGGTCCTGCCGGAAGGTGCTCTGATACAACCGAATCCCCATGCCGGCCACCAGGACGGCCACCAGGAAGAGAATTACCTTCCGCTCCGCTTGCGTGAATGCCAGCCACTCGGTCAGTCGCTTCCACATGTCAGATCAGCTGAATGCGTCCCTCATTCGTTCGAAGAATTTTTTCGAGGTGCTCTTGCGCTCTTCCTCGTTGGGGTTGATATGCTCGGCGGAGGAGAGTTTCTTGAGAAGCTCGCGCTCCTCGCTGTTCAGTTTTGTGGGAACCCAGATGTTGATGTGGACCAGCTGGTCACCTCGTCCGTGGCTGTTCAAATGGGGGATTCCCCGGTCGCGCATTCTCAGCATCCTCCCTGGCGGCGTTCCCGCCTCCACCACGAGCTTGGCTTTTCCTGTCAGCGTTGGAATTTCAACTTCTCCTCCGAGCGCTGCCGTGGGAAAGCTGACCAGCAGGTCGTAGATGATATCATCCCCCTGGCGACGAAAATGTTCGTGCGGCTTTTCTTCGATCATGACAATGAGGTCGCCCGGAGGTCCGCCGCGTCTTCCGGCGTCTCCCTGTCCCTGCAGCGTCAGGTAGTTGCCTTGAGAGACTCCGGCCGGGACATTGACCTTGATCGTTGATTCCCCCGCCGTGCGTCCATCTCCTCCGCACGATGTGCACGGTTCCTTGATGATCTTTCCCTCTCCGCCGCAATAGGCGCACGTCGTGATGTTGACGAACTGACCGAACATCGAGCGTGAGACCTGGCGAATCTCTCCTGAACCCTGGCACTGTGGGCACGTGGTTCGGGAACTGCCGGGCTTGGCCCCGGATCCGCTACAGAGATCGCACTTCTTCTGACGTTTGACTTTGATCTTCTTCTCAACACCCTCGGCAATCTCTTCCAGTGTCATCGAGAGCTTGATGCGCAAGTCGGATCCCGGAGTTCCCTGGCCGGCGGACGAACGCCGTCGCCCTCGCTGGCCGCCTCTGAACACCTCGTCGAAGATGCTCCCGCCGAACGCGCCCCCGAAAATATCTCCGAAGGTCGAGAAGATGTCGTTGATGTCGGTGAACTCGCGAAAATTCGTGCCGCGCATTCCCTCATATCCGAACCGGTCATACCGCTGTCGTTTTTCGGGATCTCCGAGCACCTCGTATGCTTCTGCCGCTTCCTTGAACTTCTCCTCCGATTCCTTGTTTCCGGGATTGCGGTCAGGATGATGCTTCAGCGCAAGCTGCCGATAGGCCTTCTTGATTTCGTCAGCGGAGGCCGAACGAGCGACTCCCAAGATGTCGTAGTAATCCCGCTTCGTCATTTCGAGGGTCGACTATTCTTTCGTCTGTGGATTGGATTTGGTCTGAGAGTCGTTTTTCTCGGTCGCGTCTTTCTCCGGCACAGATTCATCATGTGCCGAATCGGCCGAGACGATGACCTTCGCGTGGCGAATGACTTTGTTGTGCAGGAGGTACCCTTTTTCGACCTCCTCCACGACCGTATGGGGAGGGGCGTCAGGACGTTGAACTTGCAGCAGCGCGTCATGGACTGACACGTCGAATTCCTTGCCGACACATTCCAGTACGCGAACGCCGCGGGCGTTGAGGATTTTCAAGAATTTCTGATGAATCAGTTCAACCCCCTTGTAGAAGGGATCGGGCTCCTGGAGCTCCTTCCCCAGCTTCAGGGACCGCTCGAGGTCATCGAGGATCGGAAGGATAGCGACGATCAGATCTTCGTTGGCATAGCGCGTAACGGATGCAGTGTCGTTTTCAAGCCGTTTCTTGAAATTGTCAAACTCCGCCGCCTTGCGATAGAAGAGATCTTTGTAATACTCAACTTGTTTTTCCAGCTCGGCCAGCTGCGATGCATTTGGATCAATCTCCAACTCGGCTGGCCCGCCGTCGGGTGAGGGCTGCTGCTCTGTGGATTCCTCGTGCCGCTCGCCGAGGTTCTTTTCTTCATTGGTCACTACCGGTAATTCCTCCTTCACTTCTTGTTAGCTCGCCATCAACCGTGCAACGATCTTTGCGACGTGATCGACCAGCGGGACAATCTTTCCGTAGTTCATTCGTTTGGGACCTATGATACCGACTCGGCCCGCGATTCCGTCGATGTTGTACGTCGCAGAGACGAGACCGATTTCCTCGGCCTTGCTGTCCTTGTTTTCCGAGCCGATCGTAATAACATAATCGCCTTCCGCTCCCTCGTGTTTTTGAAGGAGGTGGACAATGAACTCTTCATCCTGAATGAGCTCGATCACGCTCCGGAAGTTCTTGGGATCCACAAATTCCGGCTGCTCCAGAATATTCTGGGTCCCGGCAATATGGACTTTGTCGGTCTTTTCTTCGTTGAAGAGCTGATCGACGGAATCCACGAAGAGCCGGACGAGTCCGGTCTCTTCATCCTGAACATCTTTCGTCCGATCGAGAAACGTTTCGCGGATCTCCCTGAGCGTAAGCCCCGAAAGCCTTTCGTTAAGTATCCGGCTGAGACCTTCCAACGCCTCTCTGCGATACTCTATACCAACCTCCAGCATAATGGTGCGGACGATCCCCGATCGGATCGAGAGAACCACGAGCAGTTTGGAGCTCGAAATGGGAAGAAGCTCAAGTTTCTCGAATATCCCGTTGCTGATGTGCGGGGAAGAGACAATGCTGAGCTGCTTTGAAATCTTGCTCAACAATCTCGATGTCTCGCGAAACAGCTCGTTCGGATCAGTCGCGTGATCCAGCTGTCGTTCCATCTTTGAAAGCTCTTCCCGATTGATCCTCTCGATTTCCATCAGGTAGTCGACATAGTACCGATACCCCTGATCGGTCGGGACGCGGCCGGCAGAGGTGTGGGGGTGCGACAGGTATCCGAGTTCCTCGAGATCAGCCATGACATTCCGAATTGTCGCAGGACTCAAATGGTCGCCGGCGCGTTTGGAAAGGTAGCGTGACCCGACAGGCGTCGCAGTGCAAATAAAATGAAACACCACCTGTCGAAGGATGCTCTCCTGACGATCGGTGAGTGCACTCGTTTTGGATTGAAGCGCCATAAATGTTCCAATTTCAAACAAAAATAATGATTATTGCCAAGTTTGTCAAGAAATCTGGGGACCGCCGCATCATGATTGCCGTCTTGAGGTGTATCCGTGTCTCCGAGAAAGCAAGAAAACGCACGCGATAGATCAAGCTCGTGGAGAGAACGACAGTTTTTGACGTAGCAAGTGAAGTCTGATCGAAAACTCCCCTCTGAGCATCGTCGCTGATTATTTCATTGACGACTCTCGCGCGGGGTACACCTCCCAAGCTTGAGGGAACCGTACCAAAAGAAATCGACAGACGCGTATGTTCACGTGTTGGAGGAGCCGACACACGTCGGGTGGGTCTCCGTCGCGCGGTCACATGCGATGAACAACTCCGCCACTGCTCCTCGACGATCCGGCGATGGCGATACTCTGATTGATTGGAACTCAATTAATGACTATTTTGGGGCATCACATCGAGGAAGAAGTGCAGGCGAAACTCGTACTCGAAAACGGGACAATCTTTACAGGCGAGGCCTTCGGTGCCACGGGTGAATCGACCGGTGAAGTGGTCTTCAACACGAGTCTCACCGGATACCAGGAAATCCTCACCGATCCATCCTACGCCGGGCAGATTGTGACGATGACGTACCCGCTGATCGGCAACTATGGGATCAATCTTGAAGACCTGGAGTCTGTGAAGCCGCAGGTCGCCGGTTTTATCGTCAAAGAGTACTTCGATTATCACAGCAACTTTCGCTCGATTGGGAGTCTCGGCGACTGGTTGTCGAGGCACAGGATTCTGGGGATTCAGGGGATCGATACGCGAATGCTGACGAGGATGATTCGGACGGTAGGGGCGATGCGGGGAATCATCTCGGCCAACGATCTTGATGATGCGCGATTGCTCCAGAAGGTGAGGCAATCTCCCGAGATGAAGGGGCTGGACCTCACCAAGCAGGTTACGACGAGCGAGCCGTACTCATGGGACGAAGTCGACCGCACTCCGTTTGCGCTTGCGCCCCTTGCGCAGCACCGGTCAGGGGGGGGGAAGTGGAAGGTTGTCGTGTTCGACTACGGGGTGAAGCACAATATTCTCCGGCGGCTTTCCTCGTACGGCTGTGTCCTGACAGTCGTCCCCTCGTCATACAGCGCGGAGCAGGTGTTGGAGTTGAATCCGGATGGGATCTTCCTTTCGAACGGTCCGGGTGATCCAGCGGCTGTGCGGTATGCGATCGCCAACATCATGAAGCTCGTCGGCCGGAAGCCGCTGTTCGGAATTTGTCTCGGCCACCAGATCCTTGCCCTCGCGCTCGGCGCAAAGACCTTCAAGCTGAAGTTTGGACATCGGGGCGCGAACCATCCGGTCAAAAACCTGTTGAACGGATCGGTGGAAATCACTTCGCAGAACCACGGATTTGCCGTCGACCCTGAGACATTTGATCCACTGGCGATCGAAGTCACACACGTCAACCTCAATGACGGCACGAACGAGGGGTTTCGTCATCGATCGTTGCCGATCTTCAGCGTTCAGTATCACCCCGAGGCGTCCCCCGGACCGCACGACAGCGACTACCTCTTCCGGCAGTTTGTCGAGATGATGGAACGCGATCGAGCGCCCGCGGTCGGACCTCAATCTCCCTAGCGGATCTTCCCGTACGTCTTCAACAGCCGCACAACGTCAGCGATCGGGATCGCTTCGACCTCACGCCCCTGGTGTCCTTTCACGCTGGTTGCCTTGAGAAGGGAGTTGTCGATCGCTTCCTCCGTGGCCTCTACGACGGCCTGGAAGAGCCCAGAGAGGATTTCTTCCCGTACGCGCGGTACCTGAAGAGTCAGCTCCTGTTGCGCAGACATGCGAACGTCTTTCGCTGTCGAAAAGGCAATCACGTAGTCACCGCTCCCATGACTCATCGGCGAACCGGATCGGCCGAGCGCAAGGACCGCACGCCGGGCGACTCGTGTCAATTGGCGGTTCTCCAGCGGGGCGTCCGTGGCGACGACAATCATGCATGATCCGTCCGGATTCGATTCGACGTGTTCCTTGAAGGAATATCGTCCCAGCTCGCGGCCGATGGGGACGCCGGCGATTTCGAGAATACCGCCATAATTCGTCTGAACGAGCACGCCGATCGTGAATCCACCCAATGATCGAGGGAGGATCCGCGAGCTTGTACCGATTCCCCCTTTCCACCCGAACGCGACCGTCCCGGTCCCCGCCCCCACGCTCCCTTCCTCGACGCGGCCCGAAGCGGCATTCTCCAACGCCTGGAGAACATGTTCGCGTGTGACATGCCGACCGCGGATGTCATTCAATCCTCCATCATTCGTTTCCCCCACAACGGGATTGATCGATCGGACATCCCTGTTTTCTGGCAGGGAAATCATGTAGTCCACAAGACCATTCGCCGCATCCCAGACGCTCAACGTGTTCGTTAATACGATGGGCGTTTCAAGCTGACCGAGCTCTTGAACCTGCGAGTAGCCGACGAGTTTGCCGAATCCGTTGCCGACATACATTGCGGCCGGCACCTTGTCCCTGAACATGTTCCCCCTGTGCGGCTGAACGACCGTCACGCCAGTCCGGACGGATTCGCCCTGAACGAGTGTGACGTGGCCGACCGCCACTCCTTCAACATCCGTGATGGCATTGAATGCTCCCGGTTTGAAGATGCCGACTTCGACCCCTAGATCACGAAGTCGGGGTCGTTCCTGCGATGAGAGAAAAGAATACGCTGCGGCCAGTGTGAGTATGAGCAAACGCAGTCTCATATCAGTTTCCTTCCTGAATCGTTGTGAATTCGATTGCAAGTTGTCAAAATCGTCTCAATATTGAAACAGTCAACGAATTGCCGATCTGAGAGTCGAATCATGATCCGAAGTGTTTCCATGACGTGGATGCTGGTGTGGGGATGGGTCCTCATCCTGTCCGGATGTAATCTCCCCACCTCCAGCGAGGACCGTTTTGTCGAACAGAGCTACGAGCATGTCCGGCCCGCATGGTCTCCCGATGGGAAGACGATCGCATTTACCGCGCGCATCGGAGGAACACTGGGAATTTACCTGGTGGATTCCTCGGGTGCAAACGTGAGATTGTTGAGGGGGGACGATGGAATTGGGATCACCTGGTCACCCGACTCCCGCTGGGTTGCCTATTCGTCGCTCGGAAAGATCTGGAAGGTGCGATCGAATGGTGACAGCCTGACCCGATTGACGGACGGACCGGGCGACATTCGCCCGGCATGGTCCCCCGACGGGACGCGGATGGTGTTCATGAGATCCGAGTTTATGCTGCTTGAGCTCAGCACCGGTGATCTGCGCATGGTTGGAATCATCGGAAGCTATCCCCAATGGCATCCAAACGGGAAAGAGCTGATCTACCTCACGGCTCGCGCGACGGGTTTTACCGGTGAACTGCTGTACCGTATCGAAGCCATCGATCTCGGCACCGGCGTCATTCGGACGATCATCCTGTTCAGTTCGATCAATGAGTGGGGATTCAGTTCGATGAACTCCGCGGCGACCACCATTGTGATGAGCCGAAGAGATGTGCGAGGGGAGGCCCAAGTCTGGAAACTGGATCTTGTCCGAGAGGCATTCGTTCAGCTGACCACCGAAGGTGGGGACTACCCGGCGTGGAGCCCGGATGGCTCGCGTATCGTCTTTACACGCACGGCCAAGGGGGATGGTGCGTTGTGGACGATGAACGCGGACGGAAGCGACAAACGCCGACTCACCTCACCGTAACGAACCTACCCTGCATCCCTCCTACGGCTCCAGGCCGATACTGTAGTTCGACAGAAACACCATGAAGTCGGCAATCTCCAGCATGTCCTTTCCGAGATAACGGATGGAGTGCGTACCCGTCCGTTCGATAAACTTCAGATACGCGAGGACTTCGGCGGGGCGGTAGTGCTTGAACGTGAGATCGAGTGTCACAGGTGTCCGGACGACGTACGGGCGGAAATCCTTTCTCCTCTCCAATCCCTTCCGGGCTTTCTGATAGATGAGCTCGGCCGCGGCTTCGGCCGTGAGTGTGTTCGCCGAATGGTATCCCAGACTCTTCTTCACCTCAGCTCCCTCGATGTTGCCGACCGCCTGCTGGAGCTCAGTGATTGCATATTCATCTCCCGAAACCATCACGACGGGGACGCCAAAGTAGCCGGCAATGGCCGCGTTCCAGGCCCCTTCTGTCATCTCCACGCCGTTGATCGCGATTCGGGCGATCCGTGCGCTGGAAAAGGTATGAGCGCGAACCCCTCTCTGGTTATGAATCGAGGAATGATAGCCGATGAAGATGACGGCGTCAAACGTCGAATCAATCCCCGCCATCATCGAAAGTCGCCGGGGCCACGACCGAATGACGCGAACTTCCTTCGGGAACATGTCGACAATGAGATTTTCGCCATTTCCATGTGAGTCGCTGACAAGGATTTCGGTCGCGCCCGCTTCCTTTGCGGCCCGCACAGCGGCGAGTGCTTCGCGCGTCATGACCTCGCGATATCGTTCATACTCAAATCCGGAGGGACTGAGCTGATCATCCGTCACGACGCCGGAAATCCCTTCCATGTCCACGGAGATATACACCTTGAGCTTCTTAGATTGGCCGTTGGCGGGGGAATGGAGGGCCAACAGAACCAGTGTCACAAAGAGCGATCGAAAGATCATGGCGCTGAAGTTCCTCTCTGTTAGCGTTGAGATTGAAGTTGACGGGCAACCCGATCGATGGAGGACCAGACACGGAAGAAGTTTTCGCTGAGAATCTTCTTGATATCGGGCTCGGAGTAGCCTGCTTTCAGAAGCTCATAGATGAGATTGGGATAGGAGGAGACGTCTTTGAGACCGGTCGGGAGACTGTCTCCTAACCCGTCGAAGTCTGAGCCCAAGCCGACATGGTCAATTCCGACAAGCTGGACGACGTGATTGATATGGGTAACGACATCTTTGACGTCCGCGTACATGACAGGCTTCTTCTTTCGGTATTCGGCGATGAAGGCCTGGGCCTCGGGATCGCTGAACCGCAGTCTGTTGGTGCGGAGATGTTCACGAATGACCAGCTGCTCGTGTTCCTCTTTCACAAGGATCTCCTGCCGGAGAAACGAAGACCCGAAATTCATCATGATGATCCCCCCTTGCTCAGCCATTTTCCGAATCATATCGTCGGACATGTTCCGTTCCCAGTCGGGAGTGAAATGGCGGCAGGCCGAATGGGACGCAATGACGGGGGCTTTCGAGAGCTCAATCACCTGAGAGAAGGCGTCGTCGGTGATGTGCGAGACGTCGATCATCATGCCGACGCGATTCATCTCACTGACCAGCTTCTTTCCAAACGGGGAGAGGCCTCTCCAGGTTCGGGTGGTATCGTACGACGAATCACAGATGTGGTTGTCGCGTGAATGCGCGAGGGTGATGTATCGGACTCCCCTATCGTAGAAGTGCTGAACGTTTTCCAGTCTTCCCTCTATCCCGGCTCCGTTTTCCATCCCCATCGGGAGAGAAATCTTCCCCTCCCTAAATTGGGCGCGAATATCCGAAACGGTTCGTGCCAGCGCGAACTTGTCGGGCCACCGTTTCGCAAACCCCTCGACGAGGTCAATGAGACTATCAGCCACAGATTTCGCGTTCTGGTTCTCGCGATTTGCAGGGACATAGATGGCCATGAACGGAGCGTTGAGTCCACCTGCCTTTGCACGCGGATAATCGAAATCCCCTCTCGCCGTGCGCGTAGAAATGTCTTCCCACCGCGTCTGAAGACGATACGGAACATCGATATGCGTGTCGACGATGATCGTTTCCTGTGCGATCCTCTGCGCACGCAGTCGGAGTTCCTCCTCGGATGTTGCGCCGAGAACAATCGGTATGAATAACGATGCAAGAAGAAATCTAATGACCCAGGTGCCCGTTATGCCCATGTCCTCTCCTCAAAATTTGTCTGACGGTTCATGCGACTGCAAACGATAGGCCAATTGATGAAAAGATGCAAGGGGAACTCCTTTGAGAAGGTAGGGACGAAGCAAGGGGGTGAGCCGAAGCGAGAAGATGGAAAAGAGGGGATTCCGGCCTTTTGTGTGTGGAACAACGGATTTTCGCTTCATGTTCTTGTGATGACTATGAAGTTCATCCCACGTTGGCGACACCATGTGCGGGCACGTTCGTGTTTCCGAATCGTATCCGGATTGTCGAGAAATTGAGTGCCCTTGACCTCGTGGAGTTCCTTGGTTCCATCAACAAGTTCCACAAGGAAGTCAGGTCGATAACCCCTCTTGTTGCCAGCCTCGGTTATGTATTCTATAACAATGCCATGGTTCTTTGTCCACTTTGCCACTGTCTTGTCACGCTCGAGTTTCTTCATGTACTCTAGCTCCCATGTAGACTCGTACCTCTCCACTGAATAGGCCGATTTCTTGGGATTCTCGAAATCTCCGTGCTCACTGGCTGGCATTGGGATCTCTCTTCATATACTTAATCATGCTGGCAACCAAACCTGGTTTCTCCCTGAAATTGTGTGCGATATTATGCCGGTGGCGGATAGCGTGCTTGAGCGAGTCGACGGTGGCCAATCCGGCGCTTTTTCCATCGAGGAGCTTTTCTCTTACATGATCCATAAGGACATTATAAAAGTATCCGAGTTCGTGTGATCCAATTCCATCCTCTGCTAGGAGCGCGGCAGCGACGTCGCGGACATTGTGCTTCAGCGACTCCACCAACTCGTGGAGATCCGAATCCTCGTTTCTATTCGCAGTTGGAACTTCAGCGGGTGGTTCGACAATCTCAGTAAAACCATCTTTCGTAAGCCTTTTGCCCCTTACACTTTCAATCTCGACTCTCGATATTTCCACGACCTCCGCATATTGGAAGCTTTGAAGGATTTTTTCCCAATTAGGGTAGTCGCCCTCGACAACTGTCAGTCCCTCGATATCACTGAAATCGGCCTCTTCCTCTTCCTCCGGTTCAGGGATATCAATGAGGTTTTCAGGAGACTCGAGTAATTGCGGCTTGCGCCGAGGTGGTAGATCATCATCACCGAAGAGGTTTCCTTGGTCAACTTCCTTTCTGATGCGGGCTCCAACGATATCCCACAGCCACTGGTGATTCAATTTTTCGTGATCCACAACGGCACAGAACTCCTGCGTATCTTCTTGTCGGACATTCAATCGCAGCCCTCTCCCAACAACCTGCTGCCCGTAGACTCTTGACGAGAACTTCCTGAGTAGGAGTATCACTGAGACAGCGGGTACGTCCCATCCTTCCCTGAGCATCAATACACTGACCACTGCCTCAAGCTTGCTGCCGCGCTCAAGGAGCTCTCTAGTGCCGTTTCAAAAAAATAATCTTGTACTTTTTACAAAGAGTACCTATTATCGGGAAGTCACAGACGAAAGGACTTCTCGATGGCCGTGTATGTTCGTTCTTTGAAAATCGCCGAAGGCAAGAG